>Ga0268265_10000032_pt1 | contig 225953 bp, 226 predicted proteins | sample KBSSwiS52_FD_190355 | JGI IMG/M metagenome (GOLD analysis project Ga0268265, IMG submission 190355) | Switchgrass rhizosphere microbial communities from Kellogg Biological Station, Michigan, USA - KBS Switchgrass S5-2 (SPAdes) (version 2) | ecosystem: Host-associated > Plants > Roots >... | reverse complement strand
GTTACCGACTCACTGGTAAACAGCCGACCATTGCTCACGGTTCATCCCTTCAATACTTAGTTAAGCGAATCATATGTTCGCCCAGATGCAGCCAAGCGTTGGCCCCGTCGGCACGCAAGCCTTAAGTGCAGCGTTTCGTGTGCTTCGCGTCACCCATCGATGTTCTTTACGCCATTGTCGTGCCCACCACCGCCGTGGAGGAAGGCAACGATCGCGTCAACGATACGGCTGGCCATCAAAGTCTTCGACCCGTGCTCCAGCGAGGCCTCGGTACCGTCACCCGCCAGCAGCCAGCCGTCGTTGTTGTCCACCTCGAATGCCTTGCCGTCGCCGACGGCGTTGACGACGAGCAGATCGCAGCCCTTGCGTTGCAGCTTGGACCGAGCATGGAACAGCACGTCGCCGTTGGCGTCTCCCGTCTCGGCGGCGAAGCCGACGATCGCACGCATGTCGGGTAGTTGGCCATCGCTGCGCGCGCGAACCACACCGGCGAGCACGTCATCGGTGCGCGTCAGCTCGATGGCAGGGGCGTCGGCAGTGTGGCCAGGTTCGTGGGACTTCTTGATCTTGCTCGTCGCGACATGGGTCGGCCGGAAGTCGGCCACTGCGGCCGCCATGACGAGGACGTGCGCGTCGGGGGCGTGCTTCGAAACCGCGTCGCGGAGTTGACCGGCCGACCCGATGCGAATGACCTCGACTCCCGCGGGATCGACGAGACCCGCGGTGTGGCCCGCAATCAACGTGACGTCGGCTCCGCGTTGGGCGGCGACGCGCGCGAGCGCATACCCCTGCTTGCCCGAACTGCGGTTTCCGATGAACCGCACCGGGTCGATCGGCTCACGTGTGCCACCGGCCGTGACGAGCACCTTCACGCCCGACAGGTCGTACGGAAGGGCATCGGCGCGGTCCAGCAAGAGCTGCGCCAGGGTGGTGATCTCCTCGGCCTCCGGTAGCCGGCCAGAACCGCTGTCAGCGCCCGTGAGGCGGCCCGACGCGGGTTCCAGGACGGTCGCTCCTCGACGGCGCAGAGTTTGGACGTTCGCCATCGTCGCGGGGTGAAACCACATCTCGGTGTGCATCGCAGGTGCGAAGAGCACGGGGCATCGCGCCGTCAGCAACGTGGCGGTCAGCAAGTCGTCGGCGCGCCCCGCCACCGCACGCGCAAGCAGGTCAGCCGTCGCGGGTGCAACCACGACGAGATCGGCGTGTTGACCGATTCGGACGTGCGGAACTTCCGAGACGTCTTCGAAGACGCCCGTTCGCACGGGTTGGCCCGACAACGCTTCGAACGTGGCAGCGCCGACGAAACGCAGCGCGGATTCAGTCGGGATGACTCGAACGGAGTGACCGGCCTCGGCCAGCTGCCGAACTACCGTGCACGCCTTGTACGCGGCGATCCCGCCGGCGACGCCGACGACGACCTGCTTGCGCTCGGTCATCGTCGTGCTTCACCCGTGTGGCTCATGCCGGCCTAGCCCGTGTGCTCGCCCTCGGTGTGCTCCAGAAGGTCACCGTGGATCTCACGCAAGGCAATCGACAGCGGCTTCTCCTGTAGTCCCGGCTCGACCATTGGGCCGACGTACTCGAGGATGCCATCGCCAAGTTGGTTGTAGTAATCGTTGATCTGCCGCGCACGCTTGGCCGCGTAGATAACCAACGCGTACTTGCTGGACGCCCGCGAAAGAAGCTCGTCGATCGGCGGGTTGGTGATGCCGAGCGGGGTGTCGTAGGCGTTGGCTGCGTCGGAGTCCATGCTCTCGACTGGGGTGGTCACGAAGTAATCTCCTGGCGTTTGCGCGAATGGCTAGCTAGTTGTCGGGCCGCTTAGCGCACGTGTTTGCACGCGGACATTCAATGGCCCACCAGCAAGGATACCAATTCTGAGCAGGCAGACTCCAATTGGCTGTTGACGACCACCCTGTCGAAGCCATCCTGGGCGGCCAGTTCGGCCCTTGCCGTGTCGAGCCGTCGGGCCATTACCGCGGGGCTTTCAGTGCCCCGACCGGCCAATCGTTGTTCCAGCGCTTCCCAGCTAGGTGGGGCGAGAAAGACCGTCGTCGCCTCCGGCATTGCCGCCTTCACGGCGCGCGCGCCGGCCAAGTCGACCTCGATGAGCACTGGCCTTCCCGCGCGAGCCGCCGCCCGCACCGGCTCGGATGGGGTGCCAGAGCGATGAAGCCCGCCGTGGATCTCGGCCCATTCGAGCAGAGCGCCGCGATCGATCAGCTGCTGGAACCGATCCGCCGTGACGAATGAGTAATCGACGCCGTCCACTTCGCCAGGGCGAGGCGATCTCGTGGTGGCGGAAACACTGAAGTAAAGGTCGGGAACACGTTCGCGCAAACAGCGAACGACAGTGGACTTCCCGACCGCAGAGGGACCGGACAGCACCACGACACGAGCAGTGGCGACCGCCAACGGCTCATCGCCCAAGCGGTCCATCGCTGTCCGGCCCTCCGCCGGCGCTAATCCGCCGTGAAGTCGAACTTTTCCAGCAGGGCCTTGCGCTGACGATCACCGAGACCGCGCAGGCGCCGGGTCGGGGCGATCTCGAGCTCGGTCATGATCTCCTGCGCCTTGACCTTGCCCACCTTGGGCAACGCCTCTAGCAGCGCGGAAACCTTCATCTTGCCCAAGACCTCGTCGGACTCAGCGTCCTTGAGGACCTGCTTGAGGTTGGTGCCGCCACGCTTGAGCCGATCTTTGAGCTCAGCTCGCGCTCGACGTGCGGCAGCAGCCTTCTCCAACGCTGCCGCGCGCTGTTCGTCGGTCAACTGGGGAAGGGCCACGGGGTTCCTCCGTCTCTAGCCGTCATCTACCTTGTGTCTCGACTGGTCAACGAACCAGCCAGCGACGACGACCGTACCCACGCCCGGTGACGAAAGCTAACCCCACCCCCCTCTAAAAGCACCGAATGCGCAGCGTGTAGTGCACGCGGCCGATCGACGATCGATGTCGCACAACGCCCCTGCCGACGACCAACACGATGTGCGCGGGATCGAACCTCCTGCGTATCAAGGGTTTTGGTGACCGTCGATGCCGGTTGGGTCGCCGAGCGCGATCGGCGGGAGCCTCTAGGCCGGGGCAACGGGGAAAGTTGCAGATAAATTTTCGCTGGTCACGGCGTGTCGGGCGTGTCGGCGCGACCAGACTGCGGCAGGCGAAACCACGTCTGTCACTCGAGTGACGCCCGTCACATCAGCAACCGCCAATGCCACTCATAACCAAGAGATAGCTCGCACATAGGTTCGCGACTTAGCGTGCGGTCGTCGGGGTCGATTACAACGTGCCGAAGGGCCACGAAAGGAATTGGCCATGCTCATCAAACGCGTGACCTACGCGTCCATCATCGCCATCGGGGTCGGGGCATCTGCGTTCACCGTCGGGGCCACCACAGCGAACGCCGCTCCGCCTCCATGCCCCCCGCCGATGGGCTGCCAGGGCGGACCTGGCGGAGGTTTCGGCGGCGGTCCGGGAGGTGGACCACCCCCTCAACACGACCAGGGCGGTCCACCTCCGGGTGACCACGGCGGCCCACCGCCAGGCCAAGGCGGCCCTGGCGATCACGGTGGCCCACCGCCAGGAGGTCCCCCCGACTGGCACAACGGCGGTCCCGGCGGACCCCCTGACTGGCACAACGGCGGTCCCGGCGGACCCCCTGACTGGCACAACGGCGGTCCCGGCGGACCCCCTGACTGGCACAGTCCCGACTACCGTGGCGGACCCGGCGGGCCGGTATGGGGACCGCCGCCACCCGGCCTCGCGTGGCGTGGCATCGATCAGGGCCGCTACGACCACCAGCCGTTCAATTACAACGGCCTCTGGGTGGAGCCGATTTACAGTCCGATCTTCAACAATTGGGGATTCTGGTTCTTCGGCGTGTGGATTCCCCTGTGACGTCCTGACCCGAGATTTAGCCAGATGCGGCCGGTGCTGATCACAGCACCGGCCGCATGTCGTTGCGTACCCTTCCACGCATAACTACGCTGCGTAGTAGATACCGAGGAGTGATCGCAATGCGACGTGCAACTCAGGCCCTCTTGGCAATCACGGGAGTCGCGACGGTCGGGATCGGGCTCTTCCATCTAGTGCTCGGTGGTGCGGCCGTGATCGGCGGTAGTCCACTCAACGCAACCGCACAGGGCGAACACCGGTTCTTCGCAGCTCTGTTCGCGTGCTACGGATTGGCGTTTTTGTGGTGCGTTCCCGCCGCCGAGACCAAGAAGCGGCAGATCAACCTTTTGGCGGCTACGTTCCTGGTGGGCGGCCTGGCCCGACTTCTCTCGATTGCGATATCGGGACCGCCCAACGCGTTCTATTCGGTAATGCTGATCATCGAACTCGCGTTGCCGATGGTCTTGTTCTTCCTGGCTTGTCGGCTGCCGCAATCAGCCTGAGAGTAAACGGTTTTCAACCCGTTACCGCTTGCACAGCCAGTGCCCATGGTCAGCACAAAGCCACCCCACGTTGCTCTCATAACGTTTCCTTCAGTGAGGCGGACATCGCCACACCGACGAGAGATGGAGTGACTGAATGACTTTCAAGCGAGTCGTATGCGCGTCGACGTTGGCTGCAGGGGTCGGACTCGCGGGGCTGCTCGGCGTCGGCCTTGGGACGGCGTCTGCCGATCCCGGCCCAGGGTGCAACGCGCCGGGCAAGCCGCCGTGCGGTCAGGACCAGCATTACGGGAACAACGGACCTGGGAACAACTGGAACAACGGACCCGGTGACAACCACGGCGGCGGTCCGGCCGACTGGCACGGCCGCGGCATCGATCAGGGCCGCCAGGACCACCAACCCTTCAACTGGAACGGCGTACAGGTCAACCCTATCCCCGCAGGCAACGGTGCGGGCTGGGGATTCTGGTTCATGGGCATGTGGATCCCGCTGTAAACCGACAAACGATGCGGCGGGTCACCAATGTTGGTGGCCCGCCGCTGTTTTGGGCCTCATTCGGCCAGATAGGCGACCGCATCGCGCATGCGCTCCCCCGCTGCCCGCAGCGCGGCGACGTCGGGTCCTACGCGCAGCACCTCGCGCGACACCGCAGGCAATATGGATCCAGCCGCTGCTCCACCGAGAGCGCGCAACGCGTCAGGCTTGCCACCCTGCGCTCCGACTCCCGGGACCAGCACCGGACCCGCCAGAGCACTCAGATCCGGCAGCGTGGATAGAGTCGCGCCAACCACGACGCCAATGGAACCCGTTCCCGCAGAGAGATTCTCCTTCGCAACGGAGTCGACGATCGACTGGGCGACGGAGCGCCCGTCCGCCTCGGCCAACTGCACGCTGGCCCCCTCGGGATTCGACGTCGCTGCGAGGACGAAGACGCCTCGACCGTTCTGAGCAGCCGTGTCCAACAGCGGGCGCAACGAACCGAACCCGAGGTACGGCGACGCCGTCACGGCATCGGAGGCCAGGGGTGAGTCGCCCGACCACGCCGCGGCGTAGGCCGCCATCGTCGTGCCGATGTCACCGCGCTTGGCATCGGCGAGTACCAGAACTCCTGCGGCTCGCAGCGCCCGGATCACCTCTTCCAGAACCGAATAACCTGCCGCACCATGGGCTTCGAAGAAAGCCACCTGAGGTTTCACGACTGCGAAGCCCGAGAACGCATCGACGCACACGTCGCAAAACCTCCTCAACCCTTCTGCGCTGGTGGGCAGCCCCCATGCCGTCAACAGTTCGGGATGCGGATCGATGCCGACGCACAGCGGTCCTCGGGATGCCATCGAAGCGGCGAGCCGTGCACCGAAATCCGTCGTTGCTCCTCGCGTGCGCCCCTGCCTCATTGCTCCTCGCGTGCGCCCAGTGTGCTGTGCAACTCCTGCAGCGACCGCACTCCGATGTCTCCACGAATGCCCGCCTCGATACCCTGCACCGCAGCCGAGGCGCCCTGCACCGTCGTAATGCAGGGAATGTTCATGGACACCGCAGCCGCTCGGATCTCGTAGCCGTCGATGCGCGGACCCGCGTTTCCGTAGGGCGTGTTTATCACCATGTTGACGTCGCCGGCCCTGATCGCATCCACGGCCGAGGCAGCGGGGCGACCCGGGCTTGGCGGCTCGAAGTGCTTGCGGACCTCGTCGCAGGGAATCCCGTTGCGGCGCAGCATTTCCGCCGTGCCCTCCGTGGCCAGAACTCGGAAGCCGAGGTCGGCCAGCCGCTTCACGGGGAAGACCAACGATCGTTTGTCTCGGTTGGCGACCGACACGAACACCGTGCCCTCCGTCGGCAGTGAACCGTATGCGGCGGTCTGGCTCTTGGCAAAGGCGCTGCCGAAGTCGCGGTCGATACCCATGACCTCACCGGTCGACTTCATCTCCGGCCCGAGCAATGAGTCCACCTGCGAGCCGTCGGCCTTGCGGAAACGGTGGAACGGCAGCACGGCCTCCTTCACCGCGATCGGCGCGTGGGGCGCCACGCTGGCACCGTCGCCCGACTTGACGAGTAACCCCTCGTCGCGCAGTTGGGCAATCGTGGCCCCCAACATGATTCGCGCGCAGGCCTTGGCCAGCGGAACGGCCGTGGCCTTCGAGACGAAGGGCACCGTGCGACTCGCTCGCGGATTGGCCTCCAGCACGTAGAGCACGTCGTCCTTGAGCGCATACTGCACGTTGAGAAGCCCGACCACGCCGATGCCGTGGGCTATCGCGGTAGTTGCGCGACGCACCGATTCGATGTCCTGACGCCCAAGCGTGACGGGCGGCAAAGCACATGCCGAGTCGCCGGAGTGGATGCCCGCCTCCTCGATGTGCTCCATCACGCCGCCGATGTACACCTCGGTGCCATCGCACAATGCATCGACGTCGATCTCGATGGCGTCTTCGAGGAACCGGTCGACGAGGACCGGATGTTCGGGCGATAGCTCGGTGGCGCGAGTGATGTACCCCCGCAGCGTCTCGTCGTCGTAGACAATCTCCATGCCCCGGCCGCCGAGCACGTAGGACGGCCGTACCAGAACCGGATAGCCGATGTCGGCCGCGATCCGGCGGGCCTGCTCGAAGCTGGTGGCCATCCCGAAGCGCGGCGCAGGCAGGCCCGCATTCTTGAGTACCTCGCCGAATTCGCCGCGGTCCTCCGCCAGATCGATCGCCTTCGGGCTGGTGCCGACGATCGGCACGCCCGCGTCGGCGAGCCGCTGGGCAAGGCCGAGTGGAGTCTGCCCACCGAGCTGCACGATGACTCCGACGACACCGGGACCGCCTGCGCCTGAGGCAGATTCGGCGTAGTAGACCTCTAGCACATCCTCGAACGTGAGTGGCTCGAAGTACAGCCGATCCGCCGTGTCGTAGTCGGTGGAGACGGTCTCGGGATTGCAGTTGACCATGACGGTTTCGAAGCCCGTCGCACTCAACGTCGTCGCGGCATGTACGCAGCTGTAGTCGAACTCGATCCCCTGGCCGATCCGGTTGGGGCCCGAGCCGAGGATCAGAACCTTCGGCCTATCGGTCTGCGGAGCGACCTCGGTTTCGGCAGAGGGGTCGAGTTCGTAGCTGCTGTAGTGGTAGGGCGTCTTGGCCTCGAATTCGGCTGCGCAGGTATCGACGGTCTTGTACACGGGGTGGATGTTCAGTCGCCTGCGCAGCGCCCGCACGCCGATCTCGCCTGCCAATTCCGGCCGGAGGGCTGCGATCTGGCGATCAGACAGACCGCTGTGCTTGGCCCGCCGAAGCAGCCACTCGTCGAGAACCGGCGCTTCGAGCAGATCTGCGCGCAGGGCCACCAGACCAGCGATCTGTTCGACGAACCACGGGTCGACCCCGGACGCCTCGGCCACCACTTCCACGCTGGCACCCAGCCGTAGTGCCAACTCGATGTCGTACATCCGTCCGTCGGTCGCCGTGCGCAGCCCAGTCAACAGCTCGTCGACGGAGACGTCTGGGTCGGGCGCAGTCCAGAATCCTGCCCGCCCGGTTTCCAGTGATCGCATCACCTTGCCAAGCGCTTCGATAAAGTTGCGGCCCAACGACATCGCCTCGCCGACCGACTTCATCGTCGTCGTCAGCGTGGGGTCCGCGCCGGGAAACTTCTCGAAGGCGAAGCGGGGAGCCTTGACGACTACGTAGTCGAGCGTCGGCTCGAAACAGGCAGGCGTCTCCTTCGTGATGTCGTTGACGATCTCGTCGAGCGTGTAGCCGATGGCCAACTTCGCCGCGATCTTCGCGATGGGGAAGCCCGTCGCCTTCGACGCCAACGCCGACGATCGGGAGACGCGCGGGTTCATCTCGATGACGATCAGCCTGCCGTCTGCCGGGTTGATCGCGAACTGGATGTTGCAGCCACCTGTGTCGACGCCGACCTCGCGCAGGATCGCGATGCCCAGATCCCGCATCGTCTGGTACTCGCGGTCGGTGAGCGTCATCGCTGGGGCGACGGTCACCGAGTCGCCGGTGTGCACGCCCATGGGATCGAAGTTCTCGATGGAACAGACCACGACCACGTTGTCGTGGTGGTCGCGCATCAGCTCGAGCTCGAACTCCTTCCAGCCGTAGATGGATTCCTCGATCAGCACGTTGGCGCTCGGCGATGCGGCAAGCCCGTCGCCTGCCATCCGCTCGACGTCCTCGGCGGAGTACGCCATGCCGGAGCCCAGCCCGCCCATCGTGAAAGAGGGGCGCACGACGACGGGAAGTCCGAGTTCCGTGACCGTCTCGCGGACCTCGTCCATGGTGAAGCACACGCGCGACTTAGCCGATTCGCCACCGACTTTCGCGACGATGTCCTTGAATCGCTGTCGATCCTCGCCGCGTTGGATTGCCTCGAAGTCGGCGCCGATCATCTCGACCCCCCAACGGTCCAACGCACCGTTCTCGTACAGTGCGACGGCAGTGTTGAGCGCCGTCTGGCCACCGAGTGTGGCGAGCACGGCGTCGATCTTGTTGCCGCGCTCGGCCTGCTGCGCGAGTACCTTCTCGACGAACACTGCGGTGATCGGTTCGACGTAGGTGTTGTCGGCGTATTCGGGATCGGTCATGATCGTCGCCGGGTTGGAGTTGATCAGCGTGACCTGCAGGCCCTCCGCGCGCAGCACCCGGCATGCCTGCGTCCCCGAATAGTCGAACTCGCAGGCCTGCCCGATTACGATCGGGCCCGACCCGATCACCAGGACGTGGTTGAGGTCTGTCCGGCGCGGCATCTAGCGCTTCTCCTCTTCGGCGCGAGCGTGCGCATTTGTACGGAAATGCCCGGCGTGTCGCGGGCAGACACGCTCGCTCGCGGTGATTGGGGGCACTACTTCTCCCCTGACATCAGGTCGACGAACTGGTCGAACAGGTACTCCGCATCGCGAGGGCCCGCGGCGGCCTCCGGGTGGTACTGCACCGAGAACGCCCTTCCGTCAACGAGTTTGATGCCTTCGACGACGCCGTCGTTGGCACAGGTATGACTGACCACGGCGCGTCCGAACGGAGTGTCGAACTCCTCACCCGCCTCACCCTCTAGCGCGAAGCCGTGGTTTTGCGCGGTGACGGCGACGCGACCGGTGGCATGGTCCATCACCGGAATGTTGATGCCGCGGTGCCCGAACACCATCTTGTACGTCGAACGGCCAAACGCCCTACCGAGGATCTGGTTGCCGAAACAAATGCCGAAGAGCGGGATTCCGGCAGCGAGCACGTCGCGCGTCACGGCGACGACGTGATCGGCTGTCGCGGGATCCCCTGGGCCGTTGGAGAGGAAGACGCCATCGGGCTGCAATTCCGCGATCTGGTCGAACGTCGCCGAGGAGGGCAACACGTGGCTGCGGATGCCACGCTTGGCGAAGTTCCGCGGGGTGTTCGTCTTGATGCCGAGGTCGATGGCGGCGACGGTGAACCGTTGCGGACCTTCGGGTTCCACGACGTAGGTTGCATCGGTGCTGACCTCGCCTGCGAGATCGGCACCGAGCATGGACGGTTGACCGAGGACCCGGTCCACGAGTTCTTCGGTCTGTGCGAGGGCCTCCCCGGAGAACACGCCTGCTCGCATGGAGCCCGCGGTGCGTAGGTGACGCACTACGGCTCGGGTGTCGATGCCTGCGATTCCCACGATTCCCTGGCGAGTTAGCTCGTCGTCGAGGGTTCCGGTGGCACGCCAGTTGGACGCACGCGGCGAGGGGTCCCGGACCGCATAGCCAGCGACCCAGATCTTGTCTCCCCTGCTCTCGGAGTCCTCCTGATTCCAACCGGTGTTGCCGATTTGCGGCGCGGTCGCGACGACGATCTGGCCGTGGTAGCTCGGGTCCGTCAGCGTCTCCTGGTATCCGGACATCCCCGTGGAGAACACCGCCTCGCCCAGCGTCTGTCCGACCGCGCCGAACGGGGTGCCCGTGAACACCCTTCCGTCCTCGAGAACCAGTACGGCCCTGCCGGCGTCAATGCGCTTGCCGCTCACGCAGCATCCTCCTTCACCCAGAGCGCGAGTTCACGACGATCGTCACTGCGGAATCCGGTGTCGATCTCCGTGCCCGACGGAAGCCGCCAGCGGATGGCGAGGATCCCGTCGGTCGTCATCGCCTTGCCCGCGATCCCTCGCTCGGTCCGAATCGCGGTGATGGACTCATCGGGAATCCAGATCGGCGTTGCCCCGCTGCGCTGCACCATGATTCCCTCTGGATAGCGAGTCAGCGTGGCCTTGCAGCGATCGCCGAGGTCGCCGACGGCGATCCGGTCCAGCCAGCTCGGCGCCAACGTGCTGCCGACGTACAGTCCCTTCGTCGTCGGGATGATCGCAGCACCAACGGAGTCGGGAAGCGCGGGCAGGCGCCCGACGAGCTCCAGCTGCCGCTGCGCCCGATGCAACCACCCGCGCATCATCTGGCGGATCAGCAGGGCGATGATCAGGGCCAGCGCGGCCGCCATGACCAGGGAGGCGATGAGCGTCGGGGTGTTCACCGTGCCGATCCCCCGGTCGCTACGCCCCTGGCCGCGACGGGGCTCTTCCCGTCGCGAGCGGTCACCTTGCCCCGCAACAGCGTCAAGGTCACGACACCGGGCAACGTCATCGACTCGTAGGGCGTGTTGTCCGACCGACTGGCCAGATCGGCACCGCTCACCGTCCACGTCGCGGCTGGGTCGACGACCGTGAGGTTCGCGGGCTCGCCGACCTCGAGCGGCCTCCCCTGGTCGGGCAAGCCGACGATGCGGGCAGGCGCCTCGCTCATCACGCGCGCGACGTCACGCCAGGTCAGCAGTCCCGGTTCGACCATGGCGGACACGACGACCGAGAGCGCCGTTTGCAATCCCAGCATTCCCGGTCGCGCCGTGGCGAACTCGCACATCTTCTCGTGTTCGGCGTGCGGGGCGTGGTCGGTGGCGACGCAGTCGATGATGCCGTCGGCCAAGGCCCGGCGCAGCGCGACGGCGTCGTCGGCCTCCCGCAGTGGTGGGTTGACCCGGTTGCGACCGTCGTAGGTCGCCAACCTGCTGTCGTCGAGCAGTAGGTGGTGCGGGGTCACCTCCGCCGTGATCGAAATACCTTGGTCCTTGGCCCATTTGATGATCTCGACGGTGCCTGCGGTGGAGGCATGGCAGATGTGCACCCGCGCCCCCGCGTCGCGGGCGAGCAATGCGTCGCGCGCGACGATCGACTCCTCTGCGGCGCGAGGCCAGCCCGCCAGGCCGAGCAGTGCGGCGTTCGGACCCTCGTGCGCGACGGCGCCGACGGTCAGCCGTGGCTCCTCGGCATGTTGTGCGATGAGCACACCGAGGCCCGTGGCGTACTCGAGGGCGCGACGCATCACCAATGGGTCGTGGACGCAGATACCGTCGTCGGAGAACATCCGTACTGTCCCGACTCCCGCTGCCATCAGGCCCATCTCGGTCAGCTGGGCGCCTGCGAGACCCATCGTGACCGCGCCGACGGGGTGAACGTCGACCAGTCCGACTTGCTGCCCCCTATGCCAGACGTGGTCGGTGACGACGGGGCTGTCGGCAACGGGGTCGGTGTTGGCCATGGCGAAGACGGCGGTATATCCACCCAAAGCAGCCGCAGCCGAGCCGGTTTCGATGTCCTCGGCATACTCCCGTCCTGGCTCACGCAGGTGGGTGTGCAGATCGACGAAGCCGGGCAGCAGGATCTGGCCCTGGGCATCGACGACGTCGGCGCCTTCGGGAGCGACGAGACCGGGGCCAATGTCGGCGATCTGTCCGCCGTCGACGATGACGTCGACGGGTTCACCTTCGCCGTAGGGGCGAACACCATGGATGAAGACACTCATGCGCTGATCGCCTCCTGGTCGGCGCCGACGAGCAGATGGAACAGCACCGCCATCCGGACGTGTACCCCGTTGGAAACCTGTTGAAGGACAGCCGATTGCGAGGAATCGGCCACCGAAGACGAGATTTCCATCCCTCGCAGCATCGGACCGGGGTGCAGCACGACTGCGTCCTCCGGCAGCAGCGCCAACCGCTTCTCCGAAAGGCCGTAACGCGTCGAGTACTCCCTGGCCGATGGAAAGAAGCCACCGTTCATTCGCTCGGCCTGCACGCGCAGCATCAGGACCGCGTCGGCCGCGGGGAGTTCGGCGTCGAGACCGTGTGACACCGTGACCGGCCAGCCAGCCACCCCGACGGGCAACAGCGTCGGAGGCGCCACCAGCACGACCTCCGCGCCGAGCGTGGCCAACAGTAGAACGTTCGACCGCGCGACCCGGCTGTGCAGGACGTCGCCGACGATGACGACCCGCTTGCCGTCGATGCTGCCGAGACGTTGGCGGATCGTCAGTGCGTCGAGAAGCGCCTGAGTCGGATGCTCGTGGGTGCCATCGCCCGCGTTGATCACGTTTGGTCCACCGTGCTCAGCCTCTGCGGTCCACTCCGCAAGTTGTTGCGCCGCACCAGATGCCGGATGCCTGATGATGAGTGCGTCGGCGCCCGCCGCCCGTAGCGTGAGCGCGGTGTCGCGTAACGATTCGCCCTTGGCTACCGACGACCCCGACGAACTGACGTTGATTACGTCGGCGCTCATCCACTTACCCGCGACCTCGAACGACACCCTCGTCCGCGTGGAGTTCTCGTAGAACATCGTGATGATCGTGCGACCGCGCAGCGTCGGCAGTTTCTTCACGTCGCGACCCACCAAGGCCTTGCGGAAGCGGTCGGCATCGTCGAGGATCGCGGTCGCTTCGTCACGGGTCAGATCGGCCGCGGAGAGCAGGTGCCTCGTCATCGTTTGGGACCTCCGTACGGTGCAATCGACACCCCTTCGTGGCCGTCGTTCTCGGCGAGCCGCACCTTCACGTTCTCGCTGCGCGACGTCGGCACGTTCTTGCCCACGTAGTCGGCCCTGAAGGGCAACTCTCGATGGCCGCGATCGACCAGCACGGCGAGTTGGACCGCCCGCGGACGGCCGACGTCGCGCAGGGCGTCGAGGGCGGCGCGCACGGAACGACCCGTGTAGAGGACGTCGTCGACGAGGACGACGAGCGCGTCGTCGATCCCGCCTGCGGGTATCGACGTTTCCTCTAGCGGGCGAGGCGGCTTGCTGTCGAGGTCGTCGCGGTAGAGCGTGTTGTCGAGCGCTCCGTGCGGCACGATGACGCCCGCGAACTCCTGGATCTTGTCCGCGAGCCGCGCAGCGAGGGTGACGCCGCGGGTCGGAATGCCTAGCAATACGACGCGCGGCGCGTCGGAACCGTCCAGCGCGGTCTTCTCGATGATCTGATGCGCGATGCGCGAGATGGTCCTACCGACGTCTGCGGCGGACATCAATTCCCGGTCGGGGCTGGGAGCAGCCGCCATGAACCTGGACCTCCTTCTCCGCCTCTCGGGACGGATCGTTAAAGGACGTCGAACTGCCGGGCAGCTTAACACCCGCTGGCCACGCAGCGGCCGCTGACTACGTCTTTCTGCCGTCGCCTCTAGGCTAGGCCGGTGAATCTCGACGGCAATCAGGAATCCATCCGCGAAGTCATCGACGGAGGCTTGCTCGCCGGCGCCCTCACCATGGTCTGGCACGGCGGCAAGGTGCTGCAGGTCAGCGAGCTCGGCTACCGCGACGTCCACGCCGGACTGCCGATGGAGCGCGACACCATCTTCCGGATCGCGTCGATGACCAAGCCCGTGACGGTCGCGGCCGCGATGACCCTTGTCGAGGAGGGCAAGCTCGCGCTCACCGACCCCGTAGCCGACGTCGTGCCCGAGCTCGCCGACCTTCGCGTGATAGCCGACCCGTCGGGCCCGCTCGACAAGACCGTGCCCCTGCAGCGTCCGATTACCTACGACGACTTGATGACCCATCGCAGCGGTCTGGCTTACGCGTTCTCGGTCGGCCCGCCGCTTGGCAAGGCCTACGGCAAGCTGATGTTCCGCCAGAATCAGGACCGCTGGCTGGCCGAGCTCGCCGCGCTTCCCCTGGCCCATCAACCTGGCGACCGGTTGACCTACAGCCACGCCACCGACGTGCTGGGCATCGCCATCTCTCGGATTGAGGGAAAGCCACTCTCGGAAGTGCTTTCGACCCGGATACTCGACCCACTCGGAATGGCCGACACCGGCTTCGCTGTCTCCATGGAGGGCCGCAGGCGCGCCGCCACGATGTACAAGCTCGATGCGAACGGCAGTCTTCGTGACGACGCGATGGGCCCTGCCCAGGTGACGCCGCCCGAGTTCTGCGCTGGCGGGGCCGGGCTGTGGTCGACAGCCGACGACTACCTCGCCTTCATCCGGATGCTGCTCGGAGGCGGCACCGTCGACGGTGTGCGCGTGCTCTCCGAGGAGTCCGTGCGGCTGATGCGCACCGACCGGCTGACTGCGGAGCAGAAGCGGGTCCCCTTCCTCGGCATGCCGTATTGGCGCGGGCGCGGATTCGGGCTGAACCTGTCGGTCGTCACCGATCCCGCACAGTCGCGCCAGCTGTATGGGCCGGGTGGACTTGGCACGTTCACGTGGCCGGGGGCATATGGAACCTGGTGGCAGGCAGACCCTTCGGCGGACCTCGTCCTGCTCTATCTGATCCAGAACATGCCCGATCTGAGTGCGGACGTAGGCGCCGCGATAGCCGGCAACACGTCGCTCGCCAGGCTGCAAACCGCCCAGCCGCGGTTCGTGCGCCGCACCTATCAGGCGCTAGAACTCTAGCCGTCGGCGCACTGCCGTCTTCGGTGCAGTGATACGCACTCGGCATCCCGGACGACCACCGGGTCGGCACCGCCGCGGTACACGGCGTCCTGGTACGCAATCGGTCAGCTGCGCATCTATCTCGATTGTCAGCCGACTCCATTTGTCATAGGTTCAGCCCCATGCCTCAACCGACCGTCCTCATAAGCGGAGCAGGGGTGGCGGGTCCGGCGCTCGCGTTTTGGTTGCACCGCAACGGCTTCCGTGTGGTCGTCGTTGAAGTCTCGCCGGGCATCCGACCAGGAGGTCAGACCGTCGACCTCCGCGGCGTGGCGCGCCAGGTGGTAGACCGAATGGGGCTGCTCGAGGACATGACCCAGCGGTCGCTGGAACAGCGCGGTGCGGCGTGGGTCAAGGCCGACGGCAGTCGCCGCGCCGAGATGCCGGTCGAGGCCTTCAACGGCAATGGGCTCGTGAGCAGTCTCGAGATCTTGCGCGGCGACATTGCCGACGTGCTATACGGTGCTACGTCGTCGGACGTCGACTACCGGTTCGACGCCAGGATCACCGAGCTCGTACAGGAATCCGATGGCGTGACCGCGACCCTGTCGGACGGTGACAGCGTAGAGGCTGACCTCGTCGTCGGTGCAGACGGCGCGCACTCGGCGGTCCGGCGGTTGGTGTGGGGGTCGGAGGAACAGTTTGTCACGCCGCTCGGGGGCTACCACGCCTGGTTCACCGCACCCGATCACGTCGGACTGGACGGCTGGTACCTGATCTACCAGGAGCCCGGTCTCGTTGCCTCGATGCGGCCCGATCATTCGCCGGAATTGTCGAAGGCGGGCTTGGCATTTCGCTCAGAGCCCCTGACGTACGACCGACGCGACGTCGACTCGCAGCGGGCAATCCTCGAGGAGCGGTTCGCCGATGCGAAGTGGGAGTCACAGGCCTTGCTCGCGGCCGCGCGCACCGCCGACGACTTCTACTTCGACTCCTTCGTCCAAGTGCACATGGATTCGTGGTCCTGCGGGCGGGCCGCACTCGTCGGAGACGCCGCGTATTGCGCGTCACCGTTGAGCGGGTGGGCACCGCCCTGGCCCTCGTCGGCGCCTACGTACTGGCCGGCGAGTTGGGTAAGGCGGCCGAACTGTCACCCGAGCGGCTGCGCGCTGGGCTCGAATCATACGAACGATTGGTGCGCCCGTACGTGGCGAGCGCCCAGGATCTCCCAGCGGGCATCGACGGCTACGCACCAAAGTCCAACGCCGACATCGTGATAACGGCACAGGTGATGAAGTGGATGCAGCGCTGGCCCTTTCGGCCGGTTGCCGATCGGAAGTGGATGAGCAAGGCGGAGAACTTCACACTGCCCGACTACCCGACCTAGTCGCCGCGCGGCGCCAGCTACATCGAGTGTGAGAGCGCGGTGACGCCACGCAACATGATGAACGACGCGACGGCGCCGAAGTCGACGAGCGCCCTGATCTGATCGAGTGCCAGCTCGGAATCACTCAGGTAAACCTTGGCGGCGTCCTCCACGCTGAAGTACGGCGCCCAGTCCTGTGGAACTTCCATCACGAACCGTCCGCGGCCCCGCGAACGGCGGCCGAGGCCGCCCGAATCTGAGGAGTGACGAGCATGATCTGACCGAGGACCCCGTTGACGAAACCCGGAGAGTCATCGGTGGACAGCTGCTTGGCCAGCTCGACCGCCTCGTCGACGGCAACCGGTTCCGGGACGTCCTCGGCGTGAAGAAGTTCCCACACCGCCACACGAAGGACGGCTCTGTCGACCGCGGGCAGGCGTTCCAGGGTCCACCCCTGGAGGTGGGCCGAGATCAGGTCGTCGATGTGTGCCGAGTGCTCGGTGACGCCGTTGGCAACGGTGACGGTGTACGGATTCAGCGGTGCGACATCGCTTTCCGATTCGGCGAGGGAGCCTCGTCCCTCGGCGACTGCGGCAGGGGTGAGCCCTCGCGCCTCCGCCTCGAAAAGCAGGTCGACCGCGCGCTTGCGGGCTTGATGGCGGCCCTTGTCCGGCTTGCGGTGCGACGCAGGCTTTCGGTCAGGCATGTGTTAGGCGTTCACGCGACCGAGGTAGCTGCCATCGCGTGAGTCGACCTTCAGCTTGTCGCCGGTGTTGATGAACAGTGGCACCTGGATCTCCGCGCCGGTTTCCATGGTGGCCGGCTTGGTGCCAGCCGAGGAGCGGTCGCCCTGCAGGCCAGGCTCGGTGTTGGCGACGAGCAACTCCACCGTCACCGGCAACTCCAGGTACAGCGGGACGCCGTCGTGGAAGGCGATCTGCACGGGCAGGCTCTCCAACAGATAGTTGGCCGCGTCGCCCACCAGCGATTCCGACAGCGGGTGCTGCTCGTAGTCCTGAGAGTCCATGAACACGAAGTCGTTGCCGTCGCGATACAGATAGGTGGCATCACGCCGGTCCACGGTCGCAGTCTCGACCTTGACGCCCGCGTTGTAGGTCTTGTCAACTACCTTGCCGGATAGCACGTTCTTGAGCTTGGTCCGCACGAAGGCAGGTCCCTTGCCTGGCTTGACGTGCTGGAACTCGGTGATCTGCCAGAGCTGGCCGTCGATCTGCAGGACGAGTCCGTTCTTGAAGTCTGCGGTGGATGCCACGGTGTGTTTCTCTCCTAGACGTCAGTCTCGAGGTCAGTCGAGGACTGCCAGTTCCTTCGGGAACCGGGTAAGCAGTTCGGGTGTGGGTGTTCCGTCACTGCCCACGACCAGCGTGTCCTCGATGCGGACGCCGCCACGGCCGGGCAGATAAACACCCGGCTCCACGGTCACCGCAGAGCCAGGAAGCAGTGTACCGGCGGCGGACGCGCTGATTCCCGGCGCTTCGTGGATCTGCAGGCCGACCCCGTGTCCTAGCCCGTGGCCGAAGTGTTCTGCGTGCCCGGCGTCGGCGATGATTTGGCGCGATGCCTCGTCGACGGCGCTGAGCGCCACCCCGGGTATCAGGGCGTCGCGGCCAGCCCGTTGCGCGGTGGCGACCAGGTCGTACAGCTCGCTCTGCCACTGCGCGACAGGCGAAAGGACGAACGTCCGCGTCATGTCCGAGTGATATCCCGCGACGAGGGCGCCGAAGTCAATCTTGACGAAGTCGCCAGCAGCCAGGATCGCGTCGGTCGGACGATGATGCGGGATCGCCGAGTTCACCCCTGCCGCGACGATCGTCTCGAAGGAGATGCCGTCGGCGCCGTGGTCGAGCATCCGGGACTCTAGCTCGCGACCGACCTCCTTCTCGGTGCGGCCGGGACGCAGACCTCCGGTCGCCACCAGGTCGGTGAGGGCCGCGTCGGCGGCCTCGCACGCCAACCGGAGCAGGGCTATCTCACCGGCGTCCTTGACCTCGCGCAACGCTTCGACGGTTCCGGCTGCTCGGACGAGCTCCATGTCACCCGCCGCTTGCGCCAGCACCGCGTAGCCGTCCACGGTCACGACGTGGCTCTCGAAGCCCAGCCTGTGAACCTTGGCTTCTCGTGCACGACCGGTCAGATGCGGCGCACAGGCGCGTTCGATCACGATCTCGGCGTCGGGAGCCTGGCGGGCCGCCTGCGTGACGTATCGCCCATCGGTGGCCAACACGGGAACGTCGTCGTCCACGTGAATCAGAAGAGCGGCGTTCGAACCCGTGAATCCCGACAAATAACGCACGTTGACCAGGTCGGTTACCAACATTGCGTCGAGTTCGGCTGCGTACAGACGGCGGCGCAGGCGGTCGCGGCGCTGGGAAATCGTCACAGCGCTTGACGGTACTCGCTAGGCTGTCCCCTCATGAGTAGGTGGTTGCTGCGCGGACTGGTGTTCGCGGCGTCGATGGTCATCGTCCGCTTGATCCAGGGCGCTCTGATCAATCTGTGGGAATCCCAGGCGCTGTGGATCAGTCTCACGCTGGTCACCCTGTTCGCAATAGGCGCAGTGATCTGGGGGCTCGCCGACGGTCGCGCTGACGCGCGAGCCAATCCCGACCCCGATCGTCGCGAAGACTATGCGATGACGTGGCTGCTCGCCGGCCTGTTCGCGGGCGTGGTCAGCGGGCTCGTCGCGTGGTTCATCTCGCTGTTCTACGAGGGGCTGTACGCGGAGGGCCTCATCAACGAGGTCACTACCTTCGCCGCGTTCACGGCGCTTTTGACCTTCGTCGCCGCGATCATCGGTGTCACGGTCGGCCGCTACCTGGTGGACCGCAAGGCGCCGCCGGTGCAACGCCACAGCGCAGCCGACATGGAACGCGCTGACACGGACGTCTTCGCCGCCGTCCATTCCGACGAAGAAGCCACCGCGGTGCACGAGAAGAGCACCTAGAACATCGCCGAACCCGGCTAGTCGAGGCTCGCAAGGTAACGCAGGGCAAGCAGGTATCCCTGCACGCCGAGCCCAACGATCACACCGGTCGCTACCGCACTCAGATACGAGTGGTGCCGAAATTCCTCACGTGCGTGCACGTTCGAGATGTGCAGTTCTATGAGCGGCGCCTTCAACTCGGTGCACGCGTCCCGCAGCGCCACCGAGGTGTGCGTCAATGCACCCGCATTCAGCACGACGGATTCGCCCGCGTCGGCGGCGTCGTGGATCCACTGCAGCAACTCGGCTTCGCTGTCGCTCTGGCGCACCAGCACCTCTAGCCCGAGTTCGGCGGCCTCGGCCTCGATGAGAGCGATCAGGTCGTCGTGCGTGGTCCTTCCGTAGACCTCGGGCTGGCGCTTGCCGAGGCGACCGAGGTTCGGCCCGTTGATCACGTTCACCTTGGCCGTCACGATTCGGCTCCGATCTCCGAGTAGGCCGCCACCAACAGCGACGGGTCCGGACCCTCTAGCCTTCCTGGCTTGGCGAGCCCATCGAGCACCACGAATCGCAGTATCCCCGAACGGTTCTTCTTGTCACCCGCCATGTATTCGAGCAGCTGCGGAAGCGCATCGGCATCATAGGTAACCGGCAATCCCAACGACGTCAGGATCGACCGGTGCCGGTCGGCCGTATCGTCGTCGAGTCTGCCTGCGAGCCTACCGAGTTCGGCGGCGAACACCAGGCCGACGGACACCGCCGCGCCGTGGCGCCATTGATAACGCTCGCGCCGTTCGATCGCGTGAGCCAGCGTGTGGCCATAGTTCAGAATCTCGCGCAACGCGGATTCCTTCTCGTCGGCGGCGACGACCTCGGCCTTGACGGCAACCGCACGCCGGATCAGCTCGGAAAGTACGGCACCCGTCGGGTCGAGCGCGACTTCCGGGTTGGCCTCGATCATGTCGAGGATGACGGGGTCGGCGATGAAGCCGGCCTTCACGATCTCGGCCATTCCCGCGACGATCTCGTTGCGCGGCAACGTTTCCAGGGTCGCAAGGTCCACCAACACGGCGAGCGGTTGGTGGAACGCGCCGACGAGGTTCTTGCCAGCGTCGGTGTTGATCCCCGTCTTGCCGCCGACGGCCGCATCGACCATTCCGAGCAGCGTAGTGGGTACGTGCACGATGTCGACGCCACGCAGCCACGTGGCTGCGGCGAACCCGGCGACGTCGGTGGCCGCTCCCCCGCCTAGGCTGACGATGGCGTCCTTGCGGCCAACACCGATGCGGCCCAACACTTCCCAGATGAAGCCGACGACAGGAAGCTCCTTGCCTGCCTCTGCATCGGGGATCTCGATGCGATGGGCGTCGACGCCCTCCTCGGTGAGACGAGTGCGAATGGCCTCGGCGGTTTGGGCCAACACTGGCTGATGCAGGATCGCCACCCTGTGGCGGCCGCTCAGGACGCGGGTCAGGTCGCCTAGCAGTCCCGTCCCGATGATCACGGGGTAGGGGCGCTCGACGAGGACGTCGACGGTCACGTGTTCACTCATGGCGGGCTTCCGCTTGGCGGGCGAGCGCCGCAGGACTCGGCGGCGCCTCGTTGGTCGGTTCGGGATTGAGGACGGTCGGCAGCCTTCGCCAGTTTGAGCGCCTGCGGCGACGTGACTGCTGTTGCGACCCCGATTGCTCTAGTCGATGCACGATCTGGCGGGCCACCGCACCGGGGTTGCGTCGGTTGGTGTTGATCCGGATCGTCGCGACCTGACGGTACAGCGGCACGCGTTGCCGCATCAGCGTACGGAACCGCTCGGCGGGGTCACCGGCGAGAAGTGGTCGCCCAGCGCCGCCCGACGTACGCCGAATCCCTTCGGCCGCATTGATTTCCAGGTACACCACGGTGTGGCCCGCCAAGGCTTCACGCACTTCGGGCGACGTGATCGCACCGCCTCCAAGCGAGACGATGCCGTCGTGTTCGGCCAGCGCTGCGCACACCACGTCGGCCTCGATGCGACGGAACTCCTGCTCGCCCTCGACGAAGATGTCGGCGATGCTGCGGCCCGTCGTCTCGACGATCTTGGCGTCGGTGTCCAGCAGGGGAAGATTTAGCGCCTTGGCGACGCGGCGCCCGATGGTGGACTTGCCCGACCCTGGCATCCCTACGAGCACGGCCTTGGGAGGCATCAGCCCGACGCCTGCTCGTCGGATTGCGCTGGCTCGCGTTCCGCCACCGAAGCGAGATACGTCCCGATGTTGGTGCGCGTCTCAGTGAGCGAATCGCCGCCGAACTTCTCCAGTGCCGCACGGGCCAACACCAGCGCCACCATCGTCTCGACCACCACACCTGCCGCGGGCACCGCGCAGACATCGGATCGCTGATGGATGGCCACTGCTTCCTCGCCCGTGGCCATGTCGACGGTCGCGAGGGCGCGGGGAACCGTCGAGATCGGCTTCATCGCGGCCCGCACCCTAAGCGGCTGGCCGTTGGTCATGCCGCCTTCCAGGCCGCCGGCCCGGTTGGTCGAGCGCATCACGCCGTCGGGACCGGGGTACATCTCGTCGTGGGCCACGCTGCCGCGGCGGCGCGCCGTCTCGAAACCGTCGCCGATCTCGACGCCCTTGATGGCCTGAATGCCCATCACCGCGCCGGCCAATTGACTGTCCAGACGGCTGTCACCACTGGTGAATGACCCCAGCCCGATCGGCAGTCCTGCTGCGACCACCTCGACGACGCCCCCGAGTGTGTCGCCGTCCTTCTTGGCGGCCTCGATCTCCGTGATCATCGCCTGTTCGGCGTTCTCGTCGAATGCCCTCACGGGACTGTCGTCGATGGCCGCCAGATCCTGCGGTTGCGGCGGAGGTCCGTCATACGGTTTCGACGCCCCGATCGAGATCACGTGTGACAACACCTCGACACCCAACGCCTGGCGAAGGAACGCCCTCGCGATGGTCCCTGCGGCGACGCGGGCGGCCGTCTCGCGGGCACTCGCGCGTTCCAGGACGGGACGGGCGTCGTCGAAGCCGTACTTGAGCATGCCCGCGTAGTCAGCGTGACCTGGCCGAGGCCTGGTCAGCGGCGCATTGCGGGCAGCGTCGCCGTCGAGCGCGGATGGGTCGACGGGGTCCGCGGCCATCACCGTCTCCCACTTTGGCCACTCGGTGTTGCCGATCTCGATTGCGATCGGGCCACCGAGGGTCACCCCGTGGCGTACGCCGGCCAGGATCGTGACCGCGTCCGCTTCGAACTTCATGCGGGCGCCGCGGCCATACCCGAGTCGGCGACGTTTCAGCTCCGCGGCGATGTCCTCGGACGTCAGATGGACGCCGGCCACCATGCCTTCGACTACGGCCACCAACGCGCGGCCGTGGGATTCACCAGCTGTGGTCCATCGCAACACGCGTCCCATCCTCCCATGACGGCGTGTCGCGATTGAAATCCATGAAACGCACAGTCGTGACTGCTCAGCCGCGCCTGTTACGCTGCCCGCCCCCAGGTGAGGCGTTCGGCGAAGGCGATTTCGACGATGCTTGTCCATGATCGTCGGGGGCCCGGTAGTGGTGGGGCCTTGGAGCGGTGGCGTGCACCGGTCGGGGTGGTGACGTCGGCGGTGTGGGTGCCGTCGCGGTCGCGGCTGGTCGTGACCTGCCAGCCGGGTGCCTCCTTGGCGTAATTGCAGGCTTGGCACGTGCCGCGGCCATTGACCTCGGACGTCTTGCCTCCCGTGATGTGGGCTGTGGCGTGGTCGATGTGCCGGATCGGGGCGTCGCAATAGGGCGTGCGGCAGGTGTCATCACGGAGCGCGATGTAGCGGGCCAACCCCTTGGGGAATAGCCGAGCCCGCGACTCCATCGCGACCAACGCTCCCGACGCCGGACGCCGATACAGCTGGCGCAGCGTCGCCTTGGACCGCTCGTCACCGGCGGCATCAGCAGTCAACCGGCACGCGATCGCAGCCGGAATCGGACCATACCCAGGAACCCGCGCCGGGGCCCGGTCACCACCGAGCAGGGTCTCGTCGGAGAGCACCAGGTTCACCGCGACTGGGACCGGCGCCTCGGCGGGGCGCCCGGTGACCCGCTCATAGAGGGTGTCGGCCATCACTTGACCGCGACTACGGCCGTCGCCGGCGGTGTCGGCGGCCCGAATCAAGCTCGCGTGCACCGCAACACCCTTGGCCATTGGCAACAACGCCGAGACGATCACCATGTTGTCCGGCGCGGGTCTGCTGGTCACGGTGCGCTCGGATTCCGCCCGCACAGCCCGCTCGACCACGGCGTGCGGATCCAGCTCGTAGGCAATCGCCTTGGCGTCGGCCTCGATCCGCTTGTTGCCCTTGCCCTCCAACGCCGCCTGGTCGGCGCACATCCGGGCATCCAAGATGCCGCGGTCTTCGATGCTCAGACACGCCGACTCGCGAACGATCATCGTGGCCCGCCACTCCGAGAGCGCTCCAGCCTCCAGCGCGGCAAGAGTGTGCGGCATCTCGTACACCAACGCTCGCGCGAACCCCAGATGCCGACCACCCTGATTCGGCGAATCCCGCCGCGCCAAGGCGATCTCACTGCCCAGCCCCTTGCCCCGCCTGCCGGCGGGCACCCCGGCGGCAGCCTCCCGAGCCCGACGATGAGCATCCAATCCCGCAGCAACCCGAGCTTGCTCCGCCGCCGCAGCCGACTTCTCCCGCTCCAACTCCGCCAACCGCGCCACCATCGCCACCTCCACCGGGTCCGGCGCTCGATCGCTCATGTGTTCGATACTAGAACCATCCACCGACAGGTCGATCTAGCAGTGCACCAGCGCGATCGCGGCCACCGAGGCAACACACATCGACGGACCGTGCGGCACGGTCGTGCCCCGATGCGTGGCGGCGACGACGACGGCCCACAGTGCGGTGAGGAGTGGCGCGGCGATAGCCGCCAACACCCAGGCGTCGAAGCCGAACGCACCGGTGAGTGCGCCGACACCGATTGCCAACTTGACGTCACCGGCTCCCATTCCGGCAGGCGTGGCGAGGTGCATGACGAGGTAGAGCAGCGCCAGCACGGCGGCGCCTGCCAACGCCTCGCGACCATGGCCGCACACCGCGGCGACGGCAGGCACGATCGCACCCCCTGGCAACGTCAGCCAGTTCGGCAGCCGACGTTGCCGAATGTCGTAGACGCTCAAGGCCGTAAACCACGCCAGCACGCACACGCCGAACACCCCCGCCCCCATCATCGAAGGCTAACGGCTGTCGAGGGCTGCTCTCATCGCCTCTTTCGGCGCCGGTTTACCGGTGAACTGCTCGACTTGGGCGAAGGCCTGGTTCAACAGCATCTGCAAACCGCTGACGACGACACCGCCAGCCGCTTCGACCGCCGTCGCCAGGGGCGTCGGCCACGGTTCGTAGATGGCGTCGAGCAGCAGTGGCACGCCCGTGACCGTGTCCACGTGTTCCTCTGCGACGTCGGAGGGCAGGGTGCTCACCACCACGTCGACGTCGGCCACCCGCGTGCCGAGGTCGACGAATCGGACGTCGACCCCGAGCCGCGCGCCGAGGGCCAGCAACGACGCAGCCTTGTCGGGATTGCGAGCCACGACCGAAATCTCTTGCAGTCCAAGCTCAATGAGGCCGACGACAGCGGCAGGCGCGGTGCCGCCCGAACCGAGTATCGCGGCGCGACCGAGGCGGCACACCGCCGCAGATCCGAGCGCACCCGTGACACCGTCGACGTCGGTGTTGTCGGCGCGCCACCCGGTGTCCGTTCGCACCAGCGTGTTGGCGGAGCCGATCAGGTCTGCGCGCGGCGTGCGTTCGTCGGCGAATCTCAGCGCGGCGAACTTGCCTGGCATCGTTACCGACAACCCCACCCACTCGGGACCCAAACCACTTACGAGGGAGGGTAGTTCGACGTCCGTGCACTCGATGCGATCGTAGCTCCAGTCGGCGAGGCCCAACGCGCGGTACGCCGCGAGATGCAGCTGGGGCGAGCGAGAGTGGGAGATCGGCGATCCCAGTACAGCGGCCCGACGTGGAGCGTTAGCGTGCGCTGTCGAGGACACCGTTTCGTTTCGCCAGTTCGATGTTGGCCAGGTGCTGCGGGTAGTCGCGGGTGAACAGCGTCATGCCCTGCAGATCTACGGTGACGAAGTACAGCCAGTCGCCCGCCGCAGGATTCTCGGCAGCGGCAAGCGCGGGTTGACCCGGCGAACAGATCGGCGTCGCCGGAAGCCCTTCGCGCACATAGGTATTCCAAGGCGTATCCGCCGCCCGGTCGGCATCGGTGGTGGCGACCTCTTGACGGTCCAGCGGATAGTTCACCGTGGAGTCGAACTGCAAGCGACGGTGGTCGGGCTCGTTGAGCCGGTTGTAGATGACGCGGGCGACCTTCGAGAAGTCATCGGGCTTAGATTCGCGCTGCACCAACGACGCGACGGTCAGAACCTGGTACGGCGAAAGGTGTGTCGCATTGCCCGCTTCGAGAAGGCCGTTCGCCTCGTACTGTTTGGCGCTGGAACCGATCAGATTGGCAATGATGCCTTGGGCGGACCCGGACGGGTCGACGTTCCACGTGCCGGGAGCGATCAGGCCCTCGATTCGTCGGTGGTCCTTGCCGAGCGCCTTGACGGGGTCGAGTGCCCACGCCGGCACGGACAGCGCCGAGGGATCGACAGATTCGGCGGCCTGCCGGAGATCGTCCGCCTTCACGCATTGTTGGATGCCGTCGAGATCCACGCACGTGGCCGCCGAGATCATCGAGAAGATGCCCTGGGTGACGTCGTTGGTCTTCGCGTCGGTGATGTCGTCGAGTTGACGACCCTCCGGGATGACGAGCCTTCCCACCCGATTCTGAGGATCCGAAAGGCGCGCAACGGCATCCGACGCGGGGATCTCGGTGCGAACCTTGTAGAAGCCCGGCTGGATCGCGCCTATTGCACTGCTGCCCGAGGCTGCCTTGACGAACGCGTTGACCGTCGCCACCACCTCGTGGTCAAGCAGCGTCTGGGCGATCACCGTCGTCGAATCACCGTTGTGCACCTCGATGACGACGTCCTTGACCCCGCCACCGGCGTAGTCGTCGTCGCCGCCGACGAGCCCGTGCCACAGGCGAGATCCAAGGAAGACCGCGCCGACCACGAACACGATCAACGAGACGAGCGCGAGGTTGGTCCGAAAGCGCCGCCTGCGCCGGCGTTCCCGCGCACGAACTCGCTCGACCCGGCTCATCCCGCGCCGCGGTGCTCCAACGGCAACCGGTTCCGTGCGCTCACGGCCCCAGTCGCTAGGCATCGGCCGCTCCACGACGCTGGTCCAGCCAGCTCTGCAGAATCCCGACGGCCGCTACCTGGTCGATCATCGCCTTTTGTCCTTTCGCGCGGACGCCGGCTTCGCGCAGCGATCGTTGCGCCGTGACCGTGGTCAACCGTTCGTCGGTGAGCCGTACGGGTGTCGGGCTGATGCGTTCCGCCAGTGCGTCGGCCGTTGCGATTGCGTCCAGTGCCGACGGTCCGGTCCGGTCGGCAAGGGTGCGCGGCAGACCGACGACGACCTCGACGATGTCGAGTTCGTCCACCAGAGTGGCCAGCCGGCGTAGGTGTCGATCATGGCGGTCGCGCCGGACGGTTTCGACGGGCGTGGCGAGGATGCCGTCTGGATCACACACCGCGACGCCGATGCGGACCGTGCCTACGTCGACGCCGAGCCGCCGCCCGCGGCCGGGGTCCGGGGGGTCCAGCGGGCCACCCGGCCTGTCCGGTGAGCGGTGCACAACCCCGGTCGCTTCGCTTCTGCCCGCCGGATCTTCGTTCAGCTCCACCCAGTTAGCTCCGGCCTACCTCGGAACGCAACGCGGCCAACGCCGCGTCGATGCCCGAGGCATCACTGCCAGAGCCCTGCGCCAGATCGGCCTTGCCGCCGCCGCGCCCGTTCACCGCCGTACCGATGGTCTTGACGAGATCGTTCGCCGAAAGGCCGAGGTCGACACCCGCGGCGTTGACGGCGACGACGAACGGCACCGAACCACCGTCGGCCTCGGAGATCAAGGCCACGACCGCCGGTTCGGATCCAAGCTTGCCGCGCACGTCACCGACGAGGCTGCGCAAGTCGGCCGCCGACATCCCGCCCGCCATCCGCTGTGCCACCAGACGCACCTTGCCTATCGACTCGGCACCGGCGGCCGCATTCGCTGCAGCTGCCCGCGCCGTCGCCAGTCGCATGCGATCGACCTCCTTCTCCGCCACGCGCAGACGTTCGACGAGGGTCGCTACGCGGGCAGGCACCTCGTCGGACGGCACCTTGAGCGATGACGCGAGGCCGGCCAACAAGGCACGCTCCTTGGCCAGGTACTTGAACGAGTCGAGCCCGACGTAGGCCTCGACGCGTCGCACACCCGAACCGACCGAAGCCTCCCCGAGGATGGTCACCGGTCCGATCTGTGCCGAATTCGTCACGTGCGTACCGCCGCACAACTCGATCGAGAATGGTCCGCCGATCTCGACGACGCGGACCTCGTCGGGGTAGTTCTCGCCGAAGAGCGCCATCGCGCCCATCGCCTTGGCACGAGCGAGTTCGGTATGGAAGGTGTTCACCGCGAAATCAGCCTCGACCGCTTCGTTGGTGACCTCTTCGATTTGGGTGCGCTGCTCGTCGGACAGCGATCCCTGCCAGTTGAAGTCGAAGCGCAGATATCCGGGTCGGTTCAAGGACCCGGCCTGAACGGCATTGGGCCCCAACACCTGTCGCAGTGCTGCGTGCACCATGTGAGTACCGGAGTGGCCTTGGGTGGCGCCGTGGCGCCACTTGGGATCGACCGCCGCGACGACGGTGTCGCCCTCGACGAATTCGCCGGACTCGACGTTCACACGGTGCACGAAGAGGGTCTTGGCGATCTTCTGCACGTCGGTGACCGCAGCCTTGGCGGTGGCATTGGATCCGGTGCCGGAGATGTCGCCGACGTCGGCGATCTGCCCGCCGGATTCCGCGTACAGCGGGGTGCGGTCGAGGATCAGTTCGACGCGGTCGGCACCGGCGGTCTCGCCACCGTGTGCGACGACGGGCACTCGCCGGCCATCCACGAAGATGCCTAGAATCCTTGCTTCAGAAGTCAATTCATCGAAGCCGGTGAACTCCGTCGGGCCGGCGTCGACGAGTTCGCGGTATGCAGTGAGATCCGCATGAGCGTGCTTGCGAGCGGCGGCGTCGGCCTTGGCGCGCGCTCGCTGCTCGGCCATCAGGCCGCGGAAGCCCGCCTCGTCGACGGACAACCCTGCCTCGGCCGCCATTTCCAGCGTGAGCTCGATCGGAAAGCCGTACGTGTCGTGTAGCGCGAAGGCGTCGGTACCGGAAAGCACCGTCGTACCAGACGACCTGGTGGCCTTGGCAGCTTCGTCGAACAACCTCGACCCGGAAGCGAGCGTTCGGTTGAACGCCGTCTCCTCCGCGACGGCGATGCGTTGGATGCGGTCGAAGTCGGTGACCAATTCCGGGTACGACGGCCCCATCGCGTCACGCACGGTGACCATCAGGTCGCCGACGATCGGGGTGTCGATGCCGAGCAGCTTGGCAGACCGGATCACGCGGCGAAGGAGCCGACGCAGCACGTACCCGCGACCGTCGTTTCCTGGGCTGACCCCATCGCCGATGATGATCGCCGCAGTCCGGCTGTGATCGGCGATGACGCGATACCGCACGTCGTCCTCGTGGTTGCCCACGCCGTACCCGCGGGGCGCGATGCTCGCGACGAGATCGATGACGGGCCGCATGAGGTCGGTCTCGTAGACGTTGTCGACGCCTTGCAGTAGGCACGCCACGCGCTCGACGCCCATGCCGGTGTCGATGTTCTTGCGCGGTAGCGGCCCAAGGATCTCGAAGTTTTCCTTCGAGGTCCCCTCGCCCCGCTCGTTCTGCATGAACACGAGGTTCCAGATCTCGATGTAGCGGTCCTCGTTGGCCTCTGGGCCGCCGTCGACGCCGTACTCCGGTCCGCGATCGACGTAGATCTCCGAGGAGGGGCCGCACGGGCCGGGGATGCCCATCGACCAGTAATTATCGGCCATGCCGCGGCGCTGGATGCGTTCCAGCGGCAGTCCGGCCACCTCCTGCCACAGCTCGATCGCCTCGTCGTCGTCGAGATATACCGTGGCCCAAAGCAATTCGGGGTCGAATCCGTAGCCGCCCTTGTCCTGCGGGTTCGTCAGCAGCGTCCAGGCGAACTCGATCGCGCCCTTCTTGAAGTAGTCACCGAACGAGAAGTTGCCAGCCATCTGGAAGAACGTGTTGTGCCGGGTGGTGATGCCGACCTCGTCGATGTCCGGGGTCCGGATGCACTTCTGAATGCTCGTCGCACGGTCCCACGGTGGGGTGCGTGCGCCGAGGAAGAACGGCACGAACTGCACCATGCCCGCGTTGACGAACAACAGGTTGGGATCGTCGAGGATCACCGAGGCGCTCGGCACCTCGGTGTGGCCCGCCTTCACGAAGTGATCGAGGAATCGCTTCCTGATCTCGTGTGTCTGCACAGTGCTGTTGTCCTTAGGTGATGGAGTTTCTCGACCGCATTACAGTACCGGTCGGCAGTCGGGCGATGGGAAGGCGCGGGTGGCCTTTCCGTGGCCGTCAACCGGCGACGAAGCTCAGCCGCACCGAGCGACGAGCATTGTCGCGGTTCAGGTCGACGAGTACGACGCTCTGCCACGTGCCGAGGAGCGGGACACCACCTTCGACCGGCACCGTCACCGATGGTGCCACGATCGCAGGCAGGACGTGATCTGCGCCGTGACCAGGCGAACCGTGCGCGTGTCGATACCGATCGTCGCGCGGCAGCAAGCGCTCCAGCGTGTCGACGAGGTCGTCATCGGATCCCGCACCGGTCTCGAGGACAGCGACGCCCGCCGTCGCGTGAGGAACGAACACGTTGCACAGCCCATCCCCGCGATTCGCGCAGAAAGTCCGGACCGCGTCGGTGAGGTCCACCGTGCGCCTACGGCTGGTGTCGACGTCCAATAGCTCGCTCTGCACGTCACGAAGCCTACGGCCGACCCGATTGACGCTGGTGTTTATTTGTCGACCCGACGGGGGTACTGCTCTTGAACCGCACCACCCATGAACCATCCCCCCTGGAGGAAGCAATGACCATCACCGGCATCATCACCGCCATTCTCATCGGCGCCGTCGTCGGCGTGCTCGGCAGACTCGTACTGCCAGGCAGACAGCCGATTGGCATGCTCGTTACCGTCCTCGTCGGCATCGTGTCAGCCTTCATCGGTACTGCGATTGCTCGCGCACTTGGCATTCCAACGGTTACCAACGGCATCGACTGGCTGGAGCTTCTCGTGCAGGTCATCGTCGCGGCACTGGGCGTCGCGCTGGTAGCCGGCCTGATGGGCGGACGTCGCAGCGGCGGCGTGCTCAGTGGACGTCGCTCGGGGTTGTTCCGCTAACCAAGTCGTTTGGGCAGCAACGGCGTTCCGCCCCTCGCCTTGATTTGCTGCACCACCCATGCGTTGCCGTCGGGATCAGAGAAGTCGAACATCGTGCCCCCATCACGATCATCGATGACGTTGATGCTCCCGGCGGCAACGCCTCTTTCGACGAGGTAGGCATGCGCCGCGTAGGCATCCGAAACGACGAGCTGCATCCCTCGGAGCGAGCCAGGGGCCATCGGAGCAGGGTCCGCCACCTGGATGGAACAGCCCGATCCCTCGGGAGTCAGCTGCGCGAACCGCGACTCGCCGAGCCGTACGTCCAAGTCCACGTTGAACCCGACCTGATCGCGATAGAAGGCGATGGCCTCGTCGACGTCGCGGACCGGAATCTGAACCACCTCGAGAGTCCAGTCCATCAGACGCTCACCAACAGCGAGTCGAGACGCTCGTAGCCCTCGGTCATACCGCCCTCCATGCCCGAGTCGAGCAGCGCGTCGCGAGCCTCGACGTTGGGGCAAATCGACCGGCCTCGCAGGCGACTTCGGCCGTCTCCGAGGTCTTCGAACCACACGAACTCGATGTTCACCATGTCCGGTGCGCCCTCGAATTCGAACGTCTGGATGACCAATTCACCGTCCCTTACGACGTGAAAGACTCCGTTGAACCAGTACTCGTCGCCATCGGGGCCCAGGTGCAGATAGCGGTAGCCACCGCCGGTGCGGAAATCCCAACGCGCGATGGACATTTCATTGCGTGCAGGTCCCAGCCACTGCTTTACCAATTTGGGGTCGGCGTGTGCGCGGAACAACGCTTCGATCGGAGCATCGAAGTCGCGCGTGAACTCCATCGCCAGCGTGTCCACCGGTGCCACCAGCTTGAGTGCATTCGTCACGTTGTCTTTCCTCTCTCGTCGGATTCGGTCATCACGGCCAGAAGGTCGTCCAGCCGGCGGTAGTTGCGTTCGGCGTCTAGCCGATAGCGGTCGATCCACGCCGTGAGTTCCTCCAGCGCGGCGGCGTCCAGGTGAACCGGTCGGCGCTGAGCGTCGCGGCTCCGGGTGACCAGTCCCGCCTGCTCGAGCACTCCGATGTGCTTGGACACCGCCTGCTTGGTGATCTCGAAGGGTTCGGCGAGGTCGTTGACGGTCGCCGGACCGCGCGACAACCGCGCCACGATGGCCCGCCGGACTGGGTCGGCCAACGCGAGAAAGGCACGGTCTAGGCCCTCCGAGTTCACCTCGCCTCTCAATAGTCAACCTCTCACTTGATCAACCAATTGATTGATTATCAAGGTAGAGAGGTTGCCAGTGACTGTCAAGGGGTGCGGCACGCGCGCGGCCCGTCTTCACTCTGCGACAGCGCTGCCCTCTTGCACTTCTGCGCAATCAACGCAGAGTGGGGGCGGCGGTCACCTCGCTAACGACGTCGTTGGCGGAGGATGGCTCGGAGCTTGTCGAGGCGGCCCACAATCTCCCGTTCGGCGCCGTGCGAGGTCGGCTTGTAGTAGTCGGTATCCGCGACTTCATCTGGTGAATACTGCTGCGGCACAATGCCATCCGGATCATCGTGTGGATACTTGTAGCCCTGAGCGTTGCCCAAGGCCGCGGCGCCTGAGTAGTGACCGTCGCGCAGGTGCGGCGGCACCAGGCCGGCCTTGCCCGCCTTGATGTCGGCCATCGCCGCGCCCAACGCCGTCGTCACCGCATTCGACTTGGGCGCCGTCGCCAAGTGCACGGTCGCGTGCGCCAGCGTCAGCTGCGCCTCCGGCAGGCCGATCAGTTGCACCGTCTGCGCTGCGGCTACCGCGGTGAGCAACGCTGTCGGGTCGGCCATCCCGATGTCCTCACTGGCCAGAATCATCAACCGTCGCGCGATGAACCTCGGGTCCTCCCCCGCAGTCAGCATCCTCGCGAGGTAGTGCAGAGCGGCGTCGACGTCGGACCCGCGCACCGACTTGATGAACGCGCTGATGACGTCGTAGTGCTGGTCCCCGTCGCGGTCGTAGCGCACGGCGGCCTTGTCGAGCGACTGCTCGACGACGTCCACGGTCACCCGTTCGCCCACCTCCGCCGCCACCTCCAGCGCGGTGAGCGCCCGACGTGCGTCACCGGCGGCCAGCTGCACCAGCAGGTCCACCGCGTTGACGTCGACCTCGACCTTGCCGCCGAGGCCCCGAGGGTCGGCGATCGCGCGTTCGATCACCTCGCGCACGTCGTCGGGACCGAGCGCCTGAAGCTGAAGGATCAGTGAACGCGAAAGTAGTGGCGCGACAACGGAGAACGAAGGATTCTCGGTCGTCGCCGCGACGAGGAGGACGACACGATTTTCGACCGCCGCCAGGAGCGCGTCCTGCTGGGTCTTCGAGAAGCGATGCACCTCGTCGATGAACAGCACCGTCTGCTGGCCTCGGATGAGTGCGGTGCGCGCGCCCTCGATGACTGCACGGACCTCCTTCACCCCTGCCGACAGCGCGGAGAGCGCCTCGAAGCGTCGGCCCGTCGCCTGCGAGATCAGTGACGCCAGCGTGGTCTTTCCAGTGCCAGGCGGTCCGTAGAGGATGACCGAGGCCGCACCCGACCCGTCCACGAGTCGACGCAACGGCGAACCTGGTTTGAGCAGGTGCGCTTGGCCGACGACCTCGTCGAGCGACGCGGGGCGCATCCGTACCGCAAGTGGCGATGAGGGTGACGGCGCAGGCAATCCGGTCGGTGCACCCGGATCCACGGACACGTCGAACAAACCGTCGGACACCTCTCAGGCTTACCACGGGTGAGCGACGATGGTCACATGCTCATCAACCGGGCCGTCGCCGCCGGGATAGCCGACGGCAGTGTCACTCTGGTGCTGCGACGTTGGGACGCACCGCGCGCGAAGGTGGGCGGCACACAGCGGACTCCGGCGGGCACCGTTCGCATCGACGGCGTCCTCGAGTATCCCGCCGACTACGCGGTGACCCCGGCGCAGGCCCGTGCCGCAGGATTTGCGGACACGAAATCGGCTCAGGCCGAACTCGATAGACGTCCAGCAGCACACACCTACGTCATCGCGGTGTCCTTCGTGGCACCCGACGAGCGCACGGACCTTGCCGCTGACGACCGATTGACCGAACGAGAGGTCGTGAGCATCAGCGCGCGCCTACGGTCATGGGACGCCGCGAGCTCCGACGGTCCGTGGACCGTGGAATACCTGAGGTTGATCGCCGGCAACGAAGCCGTGCGCGCACCCGACCTCGCGACCAGCGTCGGTCAGGAGACGGCTCGATTCAAGCGCCGGGTGCGTCAGCTCAAGGGACTCGGTCTGACGATCAGTCTCGATGTCGGATACCGCATTTCACCGCGCGGCAAGGCCTACCTCAAGTTGCGGTGACGAAGTCGATCAACTCCTCGACGCGGCCGATGAGCTCGGGCTCGAGATCGTTCCAGTCCCGTACCGTCCCGCGTATCCGCTGCCACGCGCGTGCGATGTCGGCCTGCTGACCGTGTGGCCACCCCAATGCATCGCATACGCCGTGTTTCCAGTCGACTCCGCGCGGTATCCGCGGCCAGGCCGCAAGCCCGATGCGCGCCGGCTTGACCGCCTGCCAGATGTCGATGAACGGGTGGCCAACCACGAGGGTGTCGGAGCCTCCAGGCCCGCGCCGAACGGCCTCAGCGATGCGCGCCTCCTTCGATCCCGCGACGAGGTGGTCGACCAGGACGCCGAGCCTGCGCTCGTGGTTTGGTCGAAATTCGGCGACGATGTCGACGAGATCGTCCACGCCGCCGAGGTATTCGACGACGACGCCCTCGATGCGCAAGTCGTCCCCCCAAACCTGTTCGACGAGTTCGGCGTCGTGTCGGCCCTCGACGTAGATGCGGCTTGGCAGCGCGACGCGAGCACGACCGCCCTTCACGGCAACCGAACCCGACGCCGTCCTGACGGGTCCTGCAGGAGTCGCCACCTTGGGCTTGGTGAGGATGACGGGCTTCCCGTCGATCAGGAAGCCGGGTCCCATCGGAAAGGGACGCCTGCGACCGTTGCGGTCTTCGAGCTCGACCCGGCCGTACTCCACGCGTACGACCGCGCCGACGTAACCGGTCTGCGCATCCTCGACGACCAAGCCGATGTCGGCGGGTGTTTCGGTGGAGCGGACGCTCCTGGAGGCATGGGGGTCGCGAGCCAGCACGTCGGAGCCGTATCGATCGTTCACCCGAGCGATCCTAGGAACGTCGTGCCATGACTCGGTGCGGCTCGCCGGGTCGTTATGAAAACGCGTCGCTGATTAGCGAGTGACATGCCAAACGCACGGCGTCCAGCTCCCCGCCGACGGTCCAGGTCAGAGTCCCGAACGTCCCGCCGTGGCGAGGACAGGCTGTTGCCACTTCCTCGGTCCTGCAGTGGTGTCGGTCGGCGGCGACGACGCGGTTGCGGTGTGCGAGTCCGTTCTGCTGCTGCACCGGGCCGAGGGATTCACCGTCGCACGCGCGGGGGCCGCGTGCCCTGTGCCCCCGACTTGGACGCGGGAACCTAGCCAATCAGAAGGTTGGGCTCGCGCCGCTCGTCCGTTACTTGACTGGCTCGGAGTTGACGTCGAATTGGACCGCGTCGCCGTTCACCGCGAGGATCTTCATGTGCGCCACGTAGTTGGCGTCAGGACCGGTAAACGTGCAGTCGAACGTGACGCCAACCTCAGCCTTGACACCGTCTGGGCATTTGACGTCACTGGGCTTGAACTTCGCCGGCCCTCGGGATCGATCCGCTTTGGCAAGTCACTGCACGCAGCGAGCGACGACACGGTCGCGCCGATCAAGAGTGCAGCGCCGACGCGATCGCGAAGTGTTGGGGTCATGGTGCGACATGTTGCTCTACGCAGTTCCTGGCGGTCAACGAGCTCAGGCCAGATCATCGATGATCGTGTGGATCAACTTCATCTTCTCCAGCACCTGCGGAGGCAGGACGAACGGGTAGAGGTCTTCCTTGCCCATCGACCTGTTCACCATGTTCAGCGCCCAAGCCAACGGCAGCCACATCTCGATGATCGTGTCAAAGCCGCTAGGGCCCAACATCTTTCGATCGAACGTCGCTCCCGATGGTGCAAACCCGAACGCCGCGCAGGTGTCCAGGGTGTCGCGGATGTGCAGGTAGTGCGCGAAGGTCTCGGCCCAGTCCTCTGCGGGATGCATGGTGGCATAAGAGGATACGAAGGACTTCTCCCAACCGGCGGGTGCGCCCTGCTGGTAGTGGCGGTCAAGCGCTGCTTGGTAGTCGGCGTTCGGGTCACCGAACAACTCGGTGAACTGCGCGGTGCGCTCGGACGACGTGCTGACCAGCCGGTAGAAGTAGTAGTGCCCGATCTCGTGCCGGAAGTGACCGAGCATCGTCCGATATGGCTCCGCCATGGCGATGCGCAGCTGTTCACGGTGCACGTCGTCGCCCTCGGCCAGATCCAGCGTGATCACACCGTCGGCATGTCCCGTCAGGACCTTCGCGTGCTCACTGGAGAGCAAGTCGAACGCCAGACCGAACTGGGGATCCTCGGCACGGCCGACTATCGGCAGCTTGAGCTCGTGGAGTTCGACGATGAGACGGCGTTTGGCCTTCTCGGCGATCGCGAACGCCGCCATGGCCTTGGTGTCGCCGTCACCGGGGCGGGTGCGGGTCAGCGCGCAAGAAGCGCAGAGCTGTCGCGACTCCTCGGTTTCGACGAGCCAGTTGCATTCGGCCAGATGCAGATTCGCGCACAGTTGATATTTGCTCTCATCGACTGCGCCAGCGTGGTCGCTTTCCGAACCCGGCGCGATGACGAGAAGTGCCATGTCCTTCAACGAGAATCCCAGCGCGCTGCCGCACGAAAGGCATAGCGAGTTCTCCACCGCCAATCGCTGTCCACAGTTGGGGCAGTTGAAGTCACGCACGCAGAATTCCACCCTCGAAGGGCGCTACATCGACTGACACGTCGATCACGCTACTCTCCGAGTCGGTGTAAATGATTCCGCGAAGTGGCGGCACGTCGGCGTAGTCACGTCCGAAACCGACGACGACGTAGCGCTCGTCGATCATTTGATCGTTGGTCGGATCGAGGCCGAGCCACTGATTCTGCGGCGTCCACACCGACGCCCACGCATGCGTGGCGTCGACACCGACCATGCGTTCCCGCCCTGGCGGCGGATCGGTGGCCAGGTAACCCGAAACATAGCTGGCCGCAAGACCATTGGCGCGCATGCAAGCGATGGCGAGGCGGGCGAAGTCCTGGCAGACCCCCTCGCCGGCCGCCAAGACGTCGCAGACCCGGGTAGAGACCGTCGTCGAGCCGGACCGGTAGGTGAAGTCGTGGTTGATCCGCGCATTTAGGTCCCGAAGAACGTCGATCAGCGGCCGCCCCGGCACGAAACTTGCTGCGGCGTAGGCCCGCAACTCGTCGGTGATCTCGGCGGGCTGTAGGTCGAGGGTGAACTCGGTTGCCAGTGCGCCATCGGCGCCCACCGGGCGGGCGATCTCCCACGGCGCGGTCGCCGAACCGCTCCCGTACAGATCGGCAGGGGGCGGATCGACCTCGACCACCGAGTGGCTGACGACGCTGAGCCTGTCGTGGCGCTCGGTCACGTGGAAGTATGAACTGACGTTGCCGTAGCCATCGCGGCTGGTCGAACTGTCGGCGGCCTCCGGTTCGATGACGAGTTCGTGCGACAGACACCGCTGGCGGGTGGAGTCCCGTGGCGTCAGGAACCCTCGGCCATAGGAGCTGGTGACGACGTCGGAATACCGATAGGTGGTGCGATGGGTGATCTCGTAGCAACGACCGACCGCGCCGGTCGGACCGTCGGAATAGGACGTCACGGCACCACCCGAAGCTGGTCGGGTCCCCACAGCGGCTGCATGTCACCCGGTAGCGACAGGTGTGTGCCCGTGATGAGGCGCGACAGTTCGCGCAAGTCGGAATGCATCACGTCGAGCAGGTCGGCGAGCACCGAGCGGGTGCCGTCGGCACTCACGTCCTCTAGATCGGCTGGATCGAGGCGCCGCAGCCGCGAGCCCATCTCGTCGACGAGCCGCTCGGGTCGCGTCGAACCCGACGACGACGGCAGCGCCTTGAGGTTTGCACGCAATCGCTCGAACTGGAAGGCCAGCGATCGTGGGTTCTGCTCGTCGAAGAGCACCAGGTCGGCCACCGCGGCGACGCTCACCTTGCCAAGCATGCGCCTGCGGTAGATGACCGATGACTCGCAGGCGATGAGCGTCGACTCGGTGATCGTCTGTTCCGCGCCAGGGTTGCGCACGGTGGTCAGTGTCGCGCGCAGGAGCGCCGTCAGCCAGGCCCCTCGTTCGATGCGCTTGCCGATGTCCATCATGGTCCAGCCGACGTCCTGCACCATCGACTCGGCAGCGACACCCGACAGGGCCAACATGCCCGCGAGGGTCTGGCTGTGCGCCGAAGCGAGATAGGCCTCCCCCTCAGTCTGCGATTCCGGCGGCCCGACAGTGGAATTGAGGACCGCCCGTTCCACTGCGGCCAACACCATCCACGTGTCGTTGGACATTTGGTCGCGCACTGCACGCGACGCAAGACCAAGGCGCTCCACCGACTGCGCAAGAGCGCCTGGGCGATGACGGTCGGCCGTCAGCGACCACAGCGTCGTCGGGGCGATCGCGACCGTCTCGGCGTCGTCGTCGTGGGCTGCGGTCTGGGTGCCGGTGATCTCGCCGAGAGCGTTGAGCAAGACGGGAACGCATTCGCTGCCCGCGAGGTCACGGCGGTAGCGGAATTCGTGGTAGCGCTCGCGGGTGACCGTCAGCAATCGGGCTGTGCTCTCCGCACGTTCGGAATACCGGCCCAGCCAGAACAGATCCGATAGCACGCGCGGCGAGCTGACGGCGCGAGTCGGGCTCGGCGTCATCGCGGGCAAGTCCACCGCGAGCGTCGCGGTCCGCTCGGCCGTCACCCTCGCCGGGGTTCGCACCCAGATATCCTTGGCTGCAACGGTATTCAATCGTAACGCTGCATTGCCCGGCGCGAGCAGGTAGCCGAGGCCGCCGATCATCGGGGCATAACCGCCGCGCTGCGCGACGGTGAACAACCGCATGCCAACGCTAGCCGCCGAAAGTCCGCCGGGGTGATAGTCCGTTGGCGCCGAGGAAAATTGGGGAAGCTCCTGGCCGACCCACTGCCAAGGCGTCGCCGCGATGCGTGCTGCTAGTTCCTCGCGCTCGGCGTTGGACAGGGCTGGGCCGACGATCGCGTCACCACCGGTGACCGGCCTGATCGACAACGACGAGAGACGGCTGAGGAGATGCGAGCGTTCCACGTCGATGCCGCCCCAGTAAGCAGGCGCGGTAGACAACAGCGGTGTCTCGCCGAGCAGCAGCTGCGCGAGTTCGGGTAGAAAGCGAAGTAGCCCAGGGCTTTCCAACACTCCGCTGCCGAGCGTGTTCACCACGGTCACCGCACCCCTGCGCAGGACCTCGACCAGGCCGACGACGCCGAGGCGCGAGTCGGCCCGTAGGTCCAACGGGTCGGCGTAGGCTGCGTCGACCCGACGCAGGACCACGTCGACGCGCTTGAGCGTGCCGAGCGAACGCATCCAGAGTTTCCCGTCGCGGACCACGAGGTCGGCGCTCTCCACCAATGGGAAGCCCAAGACGCTCGCCAGGTACGCCTGGTCGAACGCGGTCTCGGAGTGTATGCCTGGGCTGAGGACGACCACGACGGGTTCCTCTGCGGATTCCGGCGCCGCGTCGATGAGCGCAAGACGCAGTGCCTGCGCCCACGGCGACGCGGGCCGCGGACCGATGCGTTCGTAGAGATCCGGAATCGCGTGTGCGATGACGCGACGGTCCGCCAGCGCATAGCCTGCCCCAGACGGCGCCTGGGTCCAGTCGGCGTTGACCAGAAAGTCCCCTGCGCCGCCCCGGCTGATGTCACATCCATGTAGGAAGAGTTGATGCCGCCCCGGCACCTCGATGCCACGTGCGGCTCGCACGTAGCCGGGATGGGCGAACAGCAGCTGAGCGGGCAGGACGCCGCTCGTGATGGACCGCCTCGGGCCGTACAGATCTGTGAGCACCGCGTCGAGCAATCGCGACCGTTGAACGAGTCCGGCCTCCAGCACGTCCCAGTCCGCCGACGAGATCACCAGCGGCAATGCGTCGAGATGCCACGGCCCCGGCGCGGCCGTTCCGTCACCGTCGGTGATGGCGTCGCCGTGCCTGTCGACCTGAACGTAGGTGATGCCGTCGTTGTCGACGAGCCTGCGCACGACAGTCCGCAGGCTATCCAGCCCGCCGCGGCCCCGGTCCCCCACGCATTCGGCAAGTTCCTGCCACGCGGGTCGAACGTTGCCTGCGCGGTCGACGAACTCGTCGTACCCGGTTCCGGCGCCCCCACGCAGGTCGAAGAGACTCTCTTGGGCACGGGCCCTGCGGTATCCAGCAAGAACGTTGTCGGCGTCGGGAATGTCGGCACCGCCGAAGGGAGGAAGCGGCTCTGGCGAGCTGCTGGCGCGTAGGACCATCAACGCAGAACGGTACGCACCCGGCGCATGTCCAGGATGCCAGGCGCGCCCACGTCGGTGGACTGGCGCGCCTGTTTTTCGCGAATGTCGGACATGTCGACCTGCCCCGGCGTGAAACCGGTCGCTTCGAAGCGGCTGCCACGTCGGGACTCGGCTTCGACGGCGTTCACCGGCGGCTTGTCATATGCCAGGCCGCCCGGATGTGCGACGTGGTACGTGCAGCCACCGCGTGACATCCCCGCCGCGACGTCGACGAGCTCGAACCGCAGCGGCCCGTCGACGGTGATGGTCGGATGTAGCGCGCTTGGCGGCTGCCATGCGCGGTATCGGACGCCGCCGACCTGGACGTCGGGGTTGTCGGTCGCCAATAGCGGGATCGGGTAGCCGTTGCACGCAACCACGTAGCGATGCCGGTCGGCGCCGATGATGCGGACTTGGATGCGCTCCACCGACGAGTCGACGTAGCGCGCCGTGCCGCCAGCCGTGGATTCCTCACCGAGCACGTTCCACGGCTCGATCGCGCCGCGAAGCTCGATCTCGACGCCGTCGAACACTGCGGTGCCTATCCGGGGGAAGCGAAACTCCGTGAAGGGGTCCAGCCAGCTGGTGTCGAACTCGATGCCGTGCGCCCTCAGATCTGCGGCGACGTTGGCGATGTCATGAATTATGAAGTGCGGCAACAGGTATCGGCCGTGGAGATTGGCACCGTGGCGGATCAGCGGCGCCCGCAGAGGCTCGTCCCAGAACCACGCCACCAGCGACCGCACCAACAGTGACTGCACCATCGCCATCTGGAAGTGCGGCGGCATCTCGAAGCCGCGGAGCTCGAGCAATCCCAGGCGACCGCGTGCGCTGTCAGGGCTGTAGAGCTTGTCGATGCAGAACTCGGCGCGGTGCGTGTTGCCGGTGATGTCGGTCAGTAGGTGGCGCAGCGCGCGATCGGTCACCCACGGAGCGGAGCTTGCGGAGCGACCGTGTTCCCGGTTTGCGCCACCTTGTTCACGGCTGAGCCGGTCGATCTCGGCGAACGCGATCTCCAGCTCGTACAGCGCCTCCGACCGACCCTCGTCGACCCGGGGGGCCTGCGACGTGGTTCCGATGAACCGGCCAGAGAACAGATAGGACAGCGCGGGATGCCGTTGCCAGTACGTCAGCATCGACACCAGAAGGTCGGGCCGCCGCAGCATCGGGGATTCGGCGGGCGACACGCCGCCCAGCGTGATGTGGTTGCCGCCACCGGTGCCACCGTGCGTGCCGTCGACGTCGAAGGCCTCTGTCGACAGCCGGGCGAGGCGGGCGGATTCGTAGAGCGTCTCTAGCTGGTCGCGCTGTTCGGCGAAACTCTTCGTCGGCGCGACGTTGACCTCGATGACGCCGGGGTCGGGGGTCACCGACATCGTGGTGAGCCTGGCGTCTGGCGGCGGACCGTAGCCCTCGATCACCACGGCGGTGTCGATCGCCACCGCGGCGGCCTCGATCCTGGTCACGAGATCGATGAAGTGGTCGAGCTCATCGGTCGGAGGCAGGAACACGTAGAGCAGACCGTCGCGGACCTGAGCGACCATCGCCGTCGGCGGCGGGGCCTCCTCGTCGTCGGGCGCCTCCGGTTCGGTCTCCTCGACCTTGGTGCGAAGGGGTCCCCTGGACGCGAGCGGGTCGCCGGGAAACGTCGTCCGAGGCGGATGCCAGCGGATCGAATTGAGCGGAAGGCGAAGCCCAGCAGGCGAGTCGCCCTCTAGCAGCACGATACGGCCGCGCCGCAGCTTCCAGTCCGAACTCGCCCACCCCCCGTCGTCCTCGCGGCGGTGCAGCGGCAGCACGTGAGCGGCGGGCTCCGTCACCGGATCCTCTAGCCGCGCGAGCAACTTCGCACGGGCGTCGGCGTCGTCCTCGGCAAGATCGTCCTCAGCGACGACCGGCCGCCCCGCTGGGAGCCGGACCGCAGCATTGAGGCGGCTCAGCGCGTCCTCGTAGGCCGGCCGAACCTGAGTCGACGGCAGCCGCAACCCGTCTGCGACGTGGGCGAGCAACCGTCGATCGGCGTCGGCGGCGATCGCCGGCTTCTCCCCTGGCTTCCATGGATCGGCCAACAGTGCGGGCGTGCTCCACAGCGGCTCACCGTCCGTGCGCCAAAAGATACCAATCTGCCACCGCGGCAACGGTTCTCCTGGATACCACTTTCCCTCGCTGCGCTGGACGAGACCCTGCGGCGCCCAAACCGCCTTGAGCTTTTCGGTGAGGTCGGAGGCACGCTCGCGCTTGTGCGGACCGTCGGCGGCGGTGGTCCACTCGGGGTCGACCTGGTTGTCGATCGACACGAAGGTGGGCTCTCCGCCCATGGTCAGCCGGACGTCGGCTTCGGCGAGCCTGGCATCGACACTTGCGCCGAGAGCGTTGATGTCGGCCCACGCCTTTTCGGTGTAGGGCAACGTGACGCGTGGATCCTCGTGCACCCGGACGACGGTGTTGGAGAAGTCCATCTTGGCCTTGGCGTCGGAGTCGACGAGTGCCAGCGCACCCGTGATCGCGGCCGACGTGGCGGGGTTCGGTGTGGCGGAAAGCGGGATGTGACCCTCGCTCGCGAACAGTCCCGAGGTCGGATCCATGCCGATCCAGCCCGCGCCAGGAACGTAGACCTCGGTCCAGGCGTGCAGATCGGTGAAGTCGGCAACTGGGCCCGACGGACCGTCGAGCGCCTTGACGTCGGAGGCGAGTTGGACGAGGTAGCCGGATACGAACCGCGCCGCGAGCCCGAACTGGCGCAGGATGGAGACCAGCAGCCACGCTGAGTCGCGGCAGGATCCGATTCCGGTACGCAGGGTGTGATCGGGTGTTTGTACGCCGGGCTCCATGCGCAGGCTGTATCCCACGTCTTGCCTGATGGCCTGATTCAGGGTGACGAGGAAGTCGATGGTCCGAGTGCCGGGCCGGTAGGCGAAGTCCTTCACCCAGTCGGTGACCAACTCGCCGGGTCCGGAATCCTCACCGTTCTCGTCGATAGGGCGGAGGTAGGGCTTGAGATCCTCCATCAAGTCCTTCGGATACTTCCACCCGATGTGTTCGGCCCACTCCTCGACGAAGAACCCGAACGGGTTGATCACCTTCAGGTCGGCGATCAACCCGACGGTGATCGTCAGGCTGCGGGTCCGGCTCTGAAAGTCGAGTCGGGCCAGGAAGTTGCCGAACGCGTCCTGCTGCCAGTTGATGAAGTGGTCGGCCGGTTCGACGGTGAGCGAATAGGCCTCGATCGGGGTCCGTGAGTGCGGCGCTGGCCTCAGCCGTACGACGTGCGGCTCCAACGTGACCAGTCGGTCGTACGTGTAGCTGGTGCGATGCTCCAGCGCCACCTTGATACCCATAGGGACTGATCCCACCACACCAGGCACACCGATGCAGAACGCATGGCCCTGAGTGGACAATCGAGCCATGGCTAGTTGGGCCGACGTGTCCCGCGTCGTGGCGACCCTCCCCGAGACCGAGGAGACCTCGCCGCGCACGTGGCGGGTGCGCAAGAAGCTGATCGTGTGGGAGCGGCCCCTCCGTCCGGCGGACTACGAGGCGCTGGGTGACGACGCCCCCGCTGGCGACATCCTCGGTGCGCGGGTTGCCGACGAGGGCGTGAAGTTCGCGCTCGTGGCCGACGATCCTGCGGTGTTCTTCACGACGCCGCACTTCGATGGATACCCGATGGTGTTGGTACGACTGGCGGCCATCGGCGAATCCGAGCTGACCGAACTCGTCACCGACGCCTGGCTGGCTCAGGCGCCAAAGACCTTGGTCAAGAAGTTTCTGTCCGAGAACGCTTGACCAACCGGACGCCGAGTTCGTCGGCGGGCACGTCATGGCCCGCCGAGCAACGGACGTCGACGGTCGCCTCGGCGCCGCACCCGAGGTGGGTGAGCCGTAACGCCGTGTCGTTGAGGTGCTTTCGGCCCCACTCGAACATCGCCCACACCACCGGCATGAATTCCGTGCCCGCCTCGGTTAGGACATATTCGTCGCGGCTGCGCTGACCGGGCTCCTGATAGGGCCGCTTGGTCAGCATCCCCGCATCGACGAGTTCGCCAAGCCTGGTGGACGTTGCCGCCTTGGTGATGCCGACGCGGCGCGCGAAGTCGTCGAATCGGGTGGTGCCGTAAAAGGCCTCGCGCATGATCAGCATCGCCGACTTCGTCCCCACCAGAGCCATCGTCTTCTCGATCGGGCACTTGCCAACCGGCGACCACGCGTCGCGGTCGGCAAGCATACCTTGCAGGACTGTCATGTACATCACTCCATAGCTGGGTTGTTACGAGTGGACCTAGGTGTTACACCTAAGTATAGAGAGCGGTACTCAGCGACGAGTTACTTAGGAGAAACCATGACCGCATATTCCGATCGCGACGCCGTCATCGTCGGTGCCGTCCGCACCCCGGTGGGCAAGGGCAAGGCGAACGGAGCGTTGCACGGCGTGCTGCCCGTCGACCTGCTTGCGCACAGCCTTCGCGAGATCGTCGAGCGCACCGGGGTCGATCCCGCCGACGTCGACGACGTCATCGCAGGCGCGGTGACCCAGGTGGGCGACCAGTCGGTCAACATTGCCCGCAACGCCGTGCTTGGCGCAGGCTTTCCAGAGAGCGTTCCCGGTACGACCGTCGACCGTCAGTGCGGAAGTAGCCAGCAGGCAATAAGTTTCGCGGCGCAGGGTGTGCTCGCGGGTTGGTACGACATCGTGATCGCGTCCGGCGTCGAATCCATGTCGAGGGTGCCGATGGGCACCAGCGTGCTCCCCGGAAGTGATCCGTTCGGCGTCGGGATGGCCGAGCGCTACCCCGACGGACTGGTCCCACAGGGCATCAGCGCCGAGTTGATTGCCGCCAAGTGGGGGCTCTCGCGTACCGAACTCGACGAGTTCTCCGCGAGCAGCCACGAGAAGGCCGTCCGCGCGACCAAGGACGGCTCCTTCGACAACGAACTGGCTCCGATCGCGGGGCTGACGACCGACGAGATCATCCGGCCAGGGACGACGGTCGAGACGTTGGCAGGCCTGCGGCCCGCGTTCTACAGCGAGGCCTACGCCACGCGCTTTCCCCAGATCAAGTGGGAGATCACCCCTGGCAACTCGTCACCGCTGTCCGACGGTAGCGCCGCGGTGATGATCACCAGCGGAGCAACCGCTCGCAGGCTGGGACTGCGACCGCTGGCGCGGATCCACACCATGACCGCGGTCGGCTCCGATCCGCTGTACATGTTGACCGGCGTGATCCCCGCGACGGAGAAGGTGCTGGCACGGGCTGGGCTGACGATGGCCGACATCGACCTGTTCGAGGTCAACGAGGCGTTCGCGCCCGTCGTTCTGGCGTGGGCCCGCGACACAGGGGCCGATCTCGCCAAGACCAACGTCAACGGTGGTGCGATCGCGATCGGTCACCCGTTGGGAGCCAGCGGTGCTCGCATCATGACCACGATGGTGAACGCGCTGGAGCAGCGCGGCGGCAGGTTCGCCCTGCAGACGATGTGCGAGGGCGGTGGCATGGCCAACGCCACGATCATCGAACGGCTCTAGCAGCGATTCGCTAAGTCCGCACCAGCTCGAACAACGGGATGATTCGCTTCGTATTCGCTTGGTACGTACCGAAGTTCGGGGCGGCGGTGACAACCTTGTCGAAGAGCTCGTCGCGTTCGGTCTGTGGCAACTCGCGGGCGGTCGCGTCGTAGGCGTCGGTACCGACCTCGACGTGCACCCGCGGGTTGGCCCGCAGATTGTGCACCCAGTCCGGGTTGGTGTCGGCTCCGGCCTTCGAGCCGATGACGATCACCTTGCCGTCGATGGTGAAGTAGGCCAGCGGCGCCAGTCGCGGCTGACCTGACTTCGCGCCCGTCGTGGTTAGTAGTAGAAGGTCTGCACCCGCGAACTGACCACCCACCTTGCCGCCGTTGGCACGGAACTCGTCGACGATGCTCTCGTTGAACGCTTGCATGGCCTTGGCGTCGGGTATCTCGCTCATGGGTAAATCAAACCGCAGCCCCAGCGGCGTATTCCCTCACCCGTTGCTTCCGCCCGATAATCACCGGGTGAGAATCATCGTCACTGGCGGCAATAGCGGCGTCGGCAAGGCGACGGCCGCAGCGTTGGCCGCGGCAGGCCATTCGGTCGTGATCGCGTGTCGAACCATCCCGAAGGCGGAGCAGGCTGCGGCCGCCATGACCGGCGAGGTCGAGGTCGCTGGTCTTGACCTCGCCGACCTGGCGAGCGTGCGGACGTTCGCCGCGTCCATCGGCGACGCCGACGTGTTGATCAACAACGCAGGCGTCATGGGCCTGCCACTCACCAGGACGGTCGACGGCTTCGAAGCCCACTTCGGCATCAATCACCTCGGCCACTTCGCACTGACCTGCCTACTGGCCGACAAGATCTCCGACCGCGTCATCTCGGTGACGAGCGCCATGTACGCGATGAGCAACCTGCACCTCGACGACCTGAACTGGCACACCCGCCCGTATTCGAAGTGGGCCGCCTACGGCGAGTCCAAGCTCGCCATCCTACTGTTCACCGCGGAGTTGGCGAGGCGAGGCGTGCGCGCCTACGCGAGCGATCCTGGCGCAACCGATACCGACATCTACCGGGACGCAACGGGTTTGGTTCGCTGGGCCGAGAAGATTCCAGGCTCTCGGTTCCTCACCCACACACCGGAGCAGGGCGCGCGGGCCAGCATCCAGGCAGTGTCGACCGACCAGCCCAGCGGCACCTATTTCGCGCCGCGGTTCAACCAGTGGGGTAAGCCGAAGGTCGCCAAGCTCCGCGCCAAGGCCGTCGACCCCGTGGTGGCGGCCAAGTTTTGGCAGCAGTCGGTCGAACTCACCGGCTGCGACTGGCCGACCGCCTGACGATTCGTGCACGTCCACCCGCGGTGAGCGCGGGCCAACGTGCACGAATCACTTGGCTTCTGGCTGCTTCGGCTTGACGTCGATCCCCGACTCCTTGCGCTGCTGCGCGGTGATCGGCGCAGGCGCGTCCGTCAGCGGGTCAACGCCGCCGCCCGACTTCGGGAACGCGATGACCTCGCGGATGGAGTCCACCCCGGCAAGCAGGGCGGTGATGCGATCCCAGCCGAATGCGATGCCGCCGTGCGGAGGTGCGCCGAAGGTGAAGGCGTCCAACAAGAATCCGAATTTGTCCTGCGCCTCGTCGTGGTCGATGCCCATCATCGCGAACACCCGCTCCTGAACGTCGCGACGGTGGATGCGGATCGAGCCGCCGCCGATTTCGTTGCCGTTGCAGACGATGTCGTAGGCGTTGGCCAGCGCCGACCCCGGATCCGTGTCGAAGGTGGCCTCCGACTCCGGCATCGGCGAGGTGAATGCGTGGTGCACGGCCGTCCAGTTGCCCGACCCCACCGCGACGTCGCCGGCTGCCGTCGCATCGTCGGCCGGTTCGAACAGCGGCCACTTCACGATCCAGGTGAAGGCCCACGCTTTCGGATCGATGAGGTCCAGCCGCTTGGCGATCTCGATGCGCGTGGCGCCGAGCAGTGAACGCGCCGACTTCACCGGACCCGCCGCGAAGAAGATGCAGTCCCCCGGCGCGGCACCGACGTGTGCGGCGAGGCCGTCGCGCTCGGCGTCGGTGAGGTTCTTGGCGACCGGGCCGCCGAGCGTGCCGTCGTCGGCGACGAGCACGTACGCCAACCCCTTGTGACCACGCTGCTTGGCGAACTCCTGCCAGCCGTCGAGAGTCCGACGGGGCTGCGACGCACCGCCCTGCATGACCACAGCCCCGACGTACGGCGCCTGGAACACCCGAAACGGAGTGTCCTTGAAGTACTCGGTGCACTCGACGAGTTCGACGGCAAACCGCAGATCGGGCTTGTCGGAACCGAATCGGCCCATCGCCTCGTCGTAACACATCCGCGGGATCGGCGTCGGGAGGTCATAGCCGACCAAAGACCACAAAGCCCTCAAAACCTCTTCGGAGATGGCGATGACGTCGTCGGCGTCGACGAAGCTCATCTCCATGTCGAGCTGAGTGAACTCGGGCTGGCGGTCGGCGCGGAAGTCCTCGTCGCGGTAACACCGGGCGATCTGGTAGTACCGCTCCATGCCTGCCACCATCAGCAGCTGCTTGAACAGCTGGGGGCTCTGAGGCAGCGCGTAGAACGACCCGGGTTGTAGGCGCGCAGGCACCAGGAAGTCGCGCGCGCCCTCCGGGGTCGACCGGGTCATCGTCGGTGTCTCGATCTCCACGAAGTCGTGCTCGGCCAAGACCCCGCGTGCCGCTGCATTGACCTTGGACCGCAACCGAATTGCGTTGCCAGGGCCTTCGCGACGGAGGTCGAGGTAGCGGTACTTGAGCCGCGCTTCCTCGCCAGGCGCCTCGTCGAGCTGGAAGGGCAGTGGCGCGCTTTCGCTCAACACCGTCAACGAGGTGGCGTTGACCTCGATGTCGCCGGTCGCGATCTCGGCGTTGGCGTTGCCCTCGGGCCGCACTTCGACCACGCCCTCGACGAGGACGCAGAACTCGGCCCGCAACCGGTGCGCCTGCTCGAGAACGTCGGCGTCGCGGAACACCACTTGCGCCACGCCCGAGGCGTCGCGCAGGTCTATGAAGATGACGCCGCCGTGGTCACGCCGCCGAGCCACCCAACCAGCCAGGGTGACCTTCTGGCCGGCATCGGTGGACCGCAACGATCCGGCGTCATGGCTGCGCAGCACGAAAACTCCCTGGGAAAGACCTGATACGAGGACCGCCACAGTCTAGAGGTGTCCCCAAAACGGTAATTTGGCCAGTGTGGTGAACCCTGCAGACGGCGCGGCGCCTTCGATCGCGCTCATCGGCCCCGGCGCCATCGGAACGACCGTCGCGGCGCTGCTGCACGCCGAGGGTCACTCGGTGCTGCTGTGCGGCCGAACGCCGCGGCCCTCGCTCGAGCTCAGGCCCGACGATGGGGACCCGATCGTGGTTCCGGGACCAGTGCACACCGATCCGACCGACATCACCACGGCCGTCGACGTCGTAATGCTGGCGGTGAAGGACACCGAGAACCACGCAGTGGCCCCGTGGCTCGCTCGCCTGTGCGACGAGAACACCGTCGTGTGCGTGCTCGAGAACGGCGTCGAACAGGTCGAACGGGTCGGTCCGCTGTGTCCCAAGTCCACGGTCCTGCCCTGTGCAGTGTGGTTTTCGGCCGCGACGGAGCCCGAAGGCTGGGTTCGCCTGCGTACCCCCGTTCGGCTCGTCCTGCCCGAAGGGCCCGCTTCCGACCGCCTCGCGAACATGCTGCGCGGCCCACGGCTGTCGATCGACACCGATCCCGACTTCGTCGTCAACGCCTGGCACAAGCTGCTCGTCAACGCCGTCGCCGGACTCATGGTCCTGACGGGACGGAAGTCGGGGATGTTCCACCGCGCGGACATCGCCACCCTCGGACGCGGCTACCTCGCCGAATGCCTCGCCGTGGCGCGGGCCGAGGGCGCCGATCTGGGTGACGAGGTCATCGATCAGGTGATCGAGCTGTTCACCTCGCTACCCGAGGACCTGACGACGTCGATCCTGACCGATCGCGAGCACGGCAGGCCACTGGAGTGGGACATCCGCAACGGCGTCGTCGTGCGCAAGGCCGCAGTGCATGGAATCTCCACTCCGATCGGCGACGTCGTCGTCCCACTGCTCGCAGCCGCGAGCGACGGTCCGGGCTGACGCCTTCCCGCCGGTAGACACTTGCGCCTAGTCTGTCTACTCGTGGCCAAGTCCTATCCGTGCGAACACGTCGACCTCGGCTTCATCGCTCATGCCCCGTTCCGGTTCGTCAGCACCGTCGACCTCGCCATCACCCCCGAGCAAGCGTTCGAGGTGCTCGCCGACGCGGATTCTTGGCCGCAGTGGGCCACCGTCATCACCAAGGTTGTGTGGACGAGCCCTGAGCCTCGTGGCGTCGGGACCACCCGCACCGTCAGCATGCGCGGAAACATCGTAGGCGGCGAAGAGTTTCTCGCGTGGGAGCCCTTCTCCCACATGGCTTTTCGGTTCAACGAAAGCACGTCGAACGCCATCTCCGCGTTCGCCGAGGATTACCGAATCGTCGAGACCTCCGATGGCTGCCACGTCACCTGGGTGATGGCGATGAAGCCCAGCGGTCTCGCCGGACGGATTGGGATGCTGATGAGTCAACCCGTGATGTCGTGGTTGTTCCAGCGGTTCCTGCACAACCTTCGTCGCTACACCGACAAACGTTATGCGCCAACCACTCCGGACCCCGTCAGTACAGACCCTCCCACGCCGCACGCCTGACCCCGTCGGGATCCGCGACGGTGTCGTCACGCGTCGAGCGAATGACCCGGGTACGTCGCCGGTCCGCGTCGTAGAGCGGCCATTCCGGATCCAGCGAGCCCTTCGCGAAGTTCAGCCAGGTGCGCTGCATCCGTCGTCCCACCGAGGGCAGCACCTGACGCCCGAGAGGATGCAGTTTCCTGCCAAGGTACGACGAATAGCTGTGCTGCACATGAACGATCTCACTACCGTGAGTGGCGCCAAGGCCCAATAGCTTCAGCGTCCAGGTGGTGTGGTCGAAGCGGTAGACGTGGGTCGGCGCCTGCGAGCTATAGGCATCGGCGAACGCCCATACGGGAGCGCAGAACATGGTGTCGGACCCGATTGCGATGAGGGCAGTACGACGTGGGTAGCGCGGATAGGCCGACAACACGCGACCCTTGCTGTCCGGTGCCGTCCGCGCGAAGTAGGCGTCGATGGTTTCAGGCGTCGTCGGCAACATCGGCGGCTTGCCCCACGCGAACATCGATGCCTCGTGGCTGTTGGTACCGATGATCAGCGGTACGCCCATCACCGACCCCGACCGGGCCGCGTCGATCGGATGCCGCGGCAGAAGGTCGACGCCGTACGTCAGGCCGAAGGCCAACGTGGGCGTCGTCGCTGCACTCATCCCCTGCAATTCGCCCGCAGCGCGCCGAAGTTCACGCTGAGGCAGCGCCTTGATTTCGTCGACGGGCACGCCGAGCCGCTCGATGAAGCGCTGAGCCTGGCGTGCCCTTGTCTCGTGATCCGCGATCAGTGGCAGCGCCGGACTCTGGGCGATCGCGCGGGCGAACAGCCCCGTCGCGGCCGGGCTTGCCAGCAGCGCCAACACCGATGTCGCACCTGCCGATTCACCGAACACCGTCACGTTGTCGGGATCACCGCCAAATGCCCCGATGTTCTCTCGCACCCATCGGAGTGCTGCGATCTGATCGCGCAGACATAGGTTGTCGTCGAAGTCCGTGCCGAGGTCACCGAGCTCGAAGCCGCCGAACACGCCCAGCCGGTAGGTCACGTTGACGACGACGACGTTGCCGTTGCGTGCCAGCCTCGATCCGTTGTAGAGCTGCAGCTGGCCCGCGCCATAGACGAAGGCGCCGCCTGGGATCCACACCATGACCGGCAATGAACCGGTCACGTCGGGCGACCAGACCGTCACGGTGAGGCACGCTTCGTCACGGATCTTCGGATCGTCGCGACCACCGCCGACGAAGGACCTGCCCTGCGGTGGTAGCGGCCCATGCTCGACCGCGTCCCGCACTCCCGTCCACGGCTCCAAGGGTGCGGGCGCGCGGAAGCGTCGGTCACCGATCGGCTGCTCGGCGTAGACCACTCCGCGCCAGACGTTTACCCCGCCCTCCGTGGTACCGCGAAGAGTTCCCGCGGATGTGTGGGCAATGGTCGAGGGCTCGCCGGGGGGGTCGAGCGGAGCGAGGGGGGAATCTTGACCCTGGGGGTCGAGCGGAGCGAGGGGGGAATCAGACGTTTCGCCCTGGGCAGACACGGTCCGAATCGTAGTGTGGGAAGCTGAACGCGGCTGAAGCTCAGCCTTGCGGGCGGGTGTCGACAGGTCGCGTACGGAAGCGGAAGGACCGATGGAATGACCTTCAACGAGGGCATGCAGATCGACACCAGCACCACCTCGACCAGCGGAGGTGGCGGCGGTGGAGGAGGGCGCGGGATCGCCATCGGTGGCGGACTCGGCGGACTCCTGATCGTGGTCCTGGCGCTGTTCCTCGGAGTAGATCCCGGCTCGGTGCTACCGCAGGGCGGCCCCAACCAATACGACACACAAAGCGTCGACGCGCCGGGCTTCGACTTGAGCCAGTGCAAGACTGGCACGGACGCCAACAACATAGTCGAGTGCCGCGTGGTCGCGACGGGCAACTCCGTCGATGGGGTGTGGTCCCAGCTCATGAAGGGATACACGCGTCCGAACGTTCGGTTGTTCAGCCAACAAGTCCAAACCGGTTGCGGTCCAGCCACTACCGACGTTGGGCCGTTCTACTGCCCTGTCGACAAGACCGCCTACTTCGACACGACCTTCTTCCAGACGCTCGTCGACCAGTTCGGTTCCAGCGGTGGGCCGTTGGCGCAGGAATACGTGGTGGCCCATGAGTTCGGGCACCACGTCCAGGATCTCCAGGGCACCCTCGGCCGGGCTCAGCAGGGCGCCCAGGGCGCCTCGGGTGGCAGCGTCCGCACCGAACTGCAGGCCGACTGCTACGGGGGCGTATGGGCGCACTACGCCGCCATCACCAAGCAGGAGGGAACCGACGTAACCTTCCTGCAGCCTTTGTCCGACAAGGATATTCAGGACGCCCTGTCCGCGGCGTCGTCGGTTGGCGACGATCGCATTCAGAAGGCATCGACAGGGCGCGTGAACCCCGAGTCGTGGACGCACGGTTCGTCGGCGGAACGGCAGAAGTGGTTCACCATCGGCTACCAGACGGGCGATCCGAACAAGTGCGACACGTTCGCGGTGCGCGATCTCGGCTAGCGCAGAACGGCTGGGCTCGCGATGACGGTTGACGGCGACGCAATCGAGCCGGACGGCAAGGATTGGACTTGGGTTCTCCAACGGCCATGTCCTGATTGCGGTTTCGACGCGTCGGCGATAAGCCGAGAGGACGTTCCCGACCACATTCGCCGCGATGGGGCCGCCTGGGTCGATCGGCTCGGCTCGGCCGACGTCGGTGCTCGACCGGCGCCGACCGTGTGGTCCGTCCTCGAGTACGGCTGTCACGTGCGCGACGTCCACCGGATCTTCGAGCACCGAGTCCAGTTGATGCTGACCGAGGATGACCCGCTCTTTCCCAACTGGGATCAAGACGAGACCGCGATCGTCGATGACTATGCGTCGCAGGTACCCGTCACCGTGGCGGGCGAACTCCTCGCCGCGGCAACAACCGTCGCCGACACCTACGCGGGAGTTTCCGGCGATGGGTGGTCGCGACGCGGACTGCGAAGCAACGGCAGCGAGTTCACCGTCGGCTCGATCGCGCTCTATCACCTTCACGACATCGTTCACCACGCCTGGGACGTCACCCGGCAGCATCAGGAGGCCGCGCAGGATCGACACTGACAAGCGGCGGGTGGAGACTAGAGGCGGGACTCCGCGCCGATCGACGTGTCGGTGGTGCGCAGCGGGCGGATCATCGCGTCCTGAGCGAAGGAGGCGATGAGCTCCCCCTGCTCGGTGTGGACGGCGCCACGAACGTAGGACATACCCGCGCCCACCTGGGTGCTCTCGTGCGAGTAGAGAAGCCAGCCGTCCCACGTGAAGGGCTCGTGGAAGCTCACTGAGAGAGTCATGGGCGCGGTGGACACCGTCAAGTGCGCCTGGGCAGTCCCGATTCCCTCGTGCGCCCGCATTGTTGTCGAAATACCCAGGTGCCCAGTGAAATAGGCGATCAGCGCCTTGGCCAGTTCGTCGCGCGTGGGGATCGGATCGTAGTGCAGCCACGCGAAGAGCTCGGGCGGTCCGACCTCGTCTGGGCTGTTGACGTCCACGACGTCGACGAGCCGCAGCTGGCGTCCGACCATGGGCATCTCGGAAACGTTGGCATCGGCAGGTGTCGCCACGTTTGGCCGCGGCAGGTGATGCCGGATCACGTCGGCGGAGGGGACGTCCGTGAACGCAGTCACGGTGATGCAACGCTTGCCGTTTTGCGTGACGTTGACCACCGCCGTAGCAGTCGAACGGCCTTCGGCGACAACGTCGATCGAGAGCTCGACGGGCGGGCCGACGACGACCGCGCGTGCGAACACGGCGTACACCGAGCGCACCGACTTCTCCGGAAACCGCTTCGCCACGGCGACGATCGCCTGGGCCAGCACCTGCGAACCCTCGACCACCTGACGTTCGTCGGCACCCGCGATCCCCGTCTGGCCGACGAATGCCTCGCCCTCGGGTTCGACGTCGAACAGATCGAGCAGGCCCTCGACCGTCCACTCGAACTGATTGGATTGCTCGGTATTCGCAGTCATGCTGTTGCACCTCTCATTGTGGCGATCACGGTTTCGCCGAACTCGGCGAGGGTGTCTGGTTTGGCAAAGTCCGCGAACCAGACGTAGAAGCGTTCGACGCCTTGGCTCGACAGCGCGGCGAAGTGTTCGATGAGATCGGCGGCGTCCCCACAGACAAGTCCGATGCCGAGATGGCCGAACCGCCGCGTCGCGAGGTCGGTCACTGCCGAGCGATCGGCGTCGCGGCCGACGAAAGCGACCATCTGCTGCATGGACACCCTTACCGAGCCGACCGTTGGAAGCAGTGCCGGTAGCCGGTCCAGTTGGTGTGATGGCACGTTCCACCAGTCGGCGTACTTGCGGACGAGTTCCATCGTCTTCTTGCCGGTTCCCCCGACTACCAATGGAATTCGGCTCGACGGCCGTGGTTCCTGAACGATGGCCGGGGGGTCACCGAACCCAAAGTCATCACCCCAATACTGCCGAACCAGCGCAAGATCGCGATCAAGGCGCGCGACCCTCGCAGGTGGATCGTCACCGTTCTCTAGGCCGAATCTTTCGAACTCCTGCGGCCAGGAACCCCAACCCATGCCCAACTCGAAGCGTCCACCAGAGGCCTCGGCGAGCGTGACGGCCTCCTTCGCCAGGACTGCGGGATGTCGGAATGCATCGCATAGCACCAGATGACCGATGCGCAGCGTTTCGGTATGCGCAGCCACCCACGTCGCGATAGTCATTGCCTCCCAGATGCTTTGGTCGGTAGCACCAGGGGGCTCTAGGTGGTCGATGAATGCGATGCCGTCAAATCCGCTGGCCTCGGCCGCGCCCGCACGCTCGACGATGTCTCCGATGCCCAGTCGAACCTGGGGCAGGAACAAGAACCATTCAGTCATCGGAGCGAACCTTAGCCGCATCCGCACCATCAGATCCACGAAAGCGGTAACGTCATTCTCATGGGGAAGCCGAGCGGACGAACCGGGGCCGGCGCGGCCGACTCCGACACCGTCGACGAAGAGTCCAGGTCCAGCCGGTTCATGCGATCAGCGCTGGCCATCCTGGGCGAGACCGGACGCACCGACTTCACGGTACTCGAGGTGGTCGAACGCTCGAAGACCTCGCTTCGGTCCTTCTACCAGCATTTCTCCACCAAGGATGAACTTCTTCTCGCCCTGATCGACCGGATCATGACCGAGTCGACGGCGAGATGGCGGGAGGACACCGACGGGCTTGACGCCATCCCCGCCTTGCACGGACTCATCGAGCGGATCAGTGCGCCCGCTGCGTCGACCAAGCAGGACAGCATCAATCGTGGGCTGACGTACTACAACGATCACCTTGCCGAATCGCTGCCCGGCGAGTACGCCAGGGTCCTGTCGCCCCTGCACGGTTTGATCGGCGACATCATCAGGCGCGGCATCGCCGAGGGGACGTTCTACGACGGTCTGAACGTCGACACCACCGCGACGCTGATCATGCAGACGGTGATGGGCGCACTACGCCTGAGAGTGCTCGGCGCCGAAATCCATGGCATCCCGATCGACGCTGAGCACATCTACGACTTCTGCCTGCGCGCCGTCAAGAAATAGCAGCGATATCGCCCTGACCTGCGCCGCAACCTGTGACGTATCCGTCAGACCTGGGTGGTTATGCGTTACGTCCGGACGTGGTAACGTCATTACCACTTGCCGCAAATCAGACTTCCAGGAGGCGGATATGCCATCACGCGAGCTTCCCTATCCCGTGTTCGACGCGGACAACCACTTCTACGAGCCCAAGGAAGCGCTGACCCAATTCCTGCCGGATCACCGCAAGGGCGTCATCGACTACATCGACGTCCGCGGCCGCACCAAGATCATGGTCCGCAACGTCATCAGCGACTACATCCCCAACCCGACGTTCGAGGTCGTCGCGCGACCTGGCGCCCAAGAGGAGTACTTCAAGCACGGCAGCGGCGGCAAGAGCTTCCGCGAGGTGATGGGCAAGCCGATGAAGGCGATCCCTGCCTTCCGCAACCCAGCCGCACGGCTCGAGGTGCTCGACTCACTCGGCCTCGACTACACGCTGATGTTTCCGACGCTGGCCAGCCTCGTCGAGGAGCGGCTCAAGGACGATCCGGACCTGATCCTCGACATCATCCACGCACTCAACGAGTGGATGTACGAGACTTGGCAATTCAACTACGAGGACCGCATCTTCTCGACACCGGTGATCAATCTGGCCGTTGTCGACCGCGCCATCGAAGAGCTCGAGTGGTGCCTAGAGCGCGGCGCCAAGACCGTCCTGGTGCGCCCCGCACCGGTGCCCGGTTACCGCGGTAGCCGCTCCCTCGGTCTGCCGGAGTTCGACCCGTTCTGGGACGCATGCGTCAAGGCCGGAATCCCCGTTTCGATGCACGCTTCCGACAGCGGCTACGCCGAGTACCTCAACGATTGGGAGCCGGGCGACGAGTACAAGCCGTTCAAGCCAACGGCTTTCCGGATGGTCGCGATGGGCAAGCGCGCGATCGAGGACACCATGGCGGCGCTCGTCTGCCACGGAGCGCTGACCCGCAACCCGGATCTGCGCATCCTGTCCATCGAGAACGGCGCATCGTGGGTGCCCCACCTGTTCTACCAATTCAAGGACGTCTATTCGAAGATGCCCCAAGAGTTCCCCGAGGACCCCATTGAGGCGTTCAAGCGCTGCGTGTACGTTGCGCCGTTCTGGGAGGACGACTTTGCGAAGATGGCCGGCCTGTGCGGCGTCGACCGGATCATCTTCGGGTCGGACTGGCCCCACCCCGAAGGCATGTCCGATCCGATCACGCTCGTCGACGACCTGCAGGGTCTCGATGAAGAGGGCCAACGGAAGGTCATGGGCGGCAACATGATCGACCTGTTCAAGGTTCCGAACGAGATCGTCTACAAGCACGACGTCCCCGCGCTCGTCCTTACCTGATAGACACGAGAGGTTCCCACACCGTGACCGACGTCGCTTCCCCCGAGCGGCTGCTCTTCGCGTCCACGGCCCAGGCCTTCCTCGAGAAGGAAGCGTCACTGAGCCAGGTTCGTGAGTTGCACGCCGCTGGAAGATCATTCGAGCCCGACTGGTGGCGACGAGCTGCCGAGCTCGGTTGGGCCAGTCTCCTGGTTCCCGAGGAATTGGGCGGCGGAAGCGTCTCCGGTGACGGTGTGGCGGACCTCGCGTTGATCGCCGAACAGATCGGCAGAACGGTGGCGCCGGGACCGTTGCACCCGGTCAGCACCGTGCTGGCTGGGCTCGTCGATGCCGATGACGTCGAGCGGCATTCGGACACCATCGAAGCGCTGGTTTCCGGCGAACTCGTCGCGTCCTGGGCCGTATATGAACCCGGGCAGGCGTGGTCACCGCTACAGCCCTCGGTGACGGCCACGCCGACCGCGAACGGGTTTCGCATCGACGGCGTGAAGGATCGCATCGAAGCTGGCCCCGAGAGCGATGTCTACCTCGTCGTCGCGAAATCCGATGGTGCACTGCGCCAGTTCCTCGTTCCAGCGGATGCACACGGCGTGTCCGTCGAACCACAGCAGTCGATCGATCTCGTCAAGCGCTACGCCAAGGTCACGTTCGACGGCGTCGACGTCGACGAGTCGGCTGCGGTTGGTACCGCGGCGCAGACCGAAGCGTTGATCGCGCGTCAGAGCCAGGTCGCGCAGGTTCTTCAGTGCGCGGAAGTCGTCGGCATCCTCGACACCGTCATGGACTTCACCGTGCAGTGGGGCTTCGACCGCCACTCGTTCGGTAGGCCGTTGGCGTCATACCAGGCGCTCAAACATCAGTTCGCGGACATGAAGATCTGGCTGGAGGCTTGCCGCGCAACGACGCGTGCTGCCGTCGCCGACGTATCCGCGCGGGCGAGTTCCGCCGAGATGTCCGTGAGCGTTGCCAAGTCGTACGTGGGTGAACACGCCGCCCCCATGCTGCAGCGGTGCGTTCAGTTGCATGGCGGCATCGGCGTCACGTGGGAGCACGACCTTCACATGTATCTCCGCCGGACGACGTTGTACCGCTCCATGTTTGGTACGCCCGAAGAACACAACCTGCGCGTGTATTCGCTGACGAAGGAATTGGAGTCCGCCTCGTGACCGAGACCCGATCGGTTCGAGCGGAATCCGTGCAGGCCGACACTGGCGAGTCGATCGCCGAGTTCGTCCGGCGCGCACGGGTGTGGCTCGCCGACAACATGCCACCGATCGACCCGACCAACCTCCCCGACGTCGACCGCGGCAAGGAAGCGCCATGGCTGCGCGCGAAGGAACTGCAGAAGAAGCTCTTCGAGGGCGGCTTCGCGGGAATCTGCTTCCCGCGCGAATACGGCGGCCTCGGTCTGCCGTACGCCTACCAGAAGGCGTTCGACAACGAGACGCGCAACTACGAGATGCCCATCATCCTCAACACGCCGACGTTCACGATCTGCGCGGCGACGCTTCTCGACACGGGCACCGAAGAGCAGAAGCAGCAACGCATTCGGGCTGTATTGAGCGGCGACGAGATCTTGGTGCAGCTGCTTTCCGAGCCCAGCGGCGGTTCGGATCTGGCGGGCGTCATCACGCGTGCCGACCGCAAGGGCGACAAGTGGATCATCAACGGCGCGAAGACCTGGAGTACCAGCGCCTTCGCCGCCGACTACGGCCTGTTGTTGGCGCGTACGGACTGGAACGTGCCCAAGCACGAGGGCTTGACCATGTTCCTAGTGCCGATCAACAGCCCCGGAATCACCATGCGGCGCATCAAGCAGGTCGACGGCGGCGAAGAGTTCTGCGAGGAGTTCTTCGACGGCCTAGAGCTGGGAGACGACGCGGTCGTGGGTGAGGTCAACGGGGGCTGGGCAGTGGCGTCGCGCCAGCTTTACCACGAACGTCGCGCGGTGGGCGGTGGCTCCGAGTTCGCAAGTGGCATCGGCGCCGAGGGCAAGTCGGAACAGCCGATCGGTTATCCCGCTCTGCTGGCAGCGGCAGGCCAACCCGACAACGAGCGTCTGCAGGAGATCGCGGGCAGGGCGCTGGTGCATCGCGCCGTCAAGGACCAGCTGATCGACCACGTCTATCACGCGGTCCTAGATGGCTCATTGCCGCCTGCGGGTGGGTCGATCATCAGAATCTTTCACGCCGAAACCGTGCAGTGCGAAATGGATTCGGCACTGGCGATCGCAGGTACCGGCGGAGTCGTCGACGACGGATCCGACTTGTCACGCTTCGGCGATCGCTTCCTGTCGCGGCAGGCAGCGTCGCTCGGCGGTGGCACCAACGAGATCGCCAAGAACATCATCGGTGAACGGATCCTCGGGTTCCCCCGCGAGTACGCCGCCGACCGCGGAGTGCCGTTCAACCAGGTGAAGCGCGGACGCACCTAGTCCGCCGCATGCCGCACGATTGCTCGCTCGCCCACTCCAGCCAGCATTTCTCTATCGGTCCGCGTGCCGCGAATTACGCTCTACGACAACGTCATTCGCGAGATAGAAAAGCTGCGAGCGCCGTCGTGCCAGGATGGCAACCATGACGATCGTACTGGTGCACGGCAATCCGGAGACTGATGCGTTGTGGGGTCCGCTCGTCGACGCCCTCGGGCCTCTCCCTGCTCGCCACCGAGGATCCCTACATCGGGCCGGATGACCACCGCCGCCGGGCCGCGGACCGGGCAGGCGCCAGCACCGCAGTCCTAGAGGGACTAGGACATTGGTGGATGGTGGAGGACCCAGCCCGTGGCGCCGAGGCGCTCGCGCGCTTCTGGGAAACACTCGCCTAGCGAGTCTGTGCGGGCTCCTTCGCCAGCTCCGCCCGCGCTCGTCCGCGCAATCGCGATTCGAACTGGCTCAGGATGTCGTAGTAGTGCGTGGGCGCAAGCCTGGCTAGGGCGTCGAAGAGGCGCGCGTCTGGGCCGACGAGGATCCGCGCCTTGCCGTGCTCGACTCCTCGATGGATGATTTCGGCTGCCTTGGCGGGCTCGGTCATGGTGACGGCCGCGAACTCCTTGACCATTTGGTCATGGGTGCGGCCGCGGCCGTCGGGATCCTTCCTGAACCGCGCGTTGCGCACGATGTTCGTGTTGATACCGCCAGGGTGCACGTTGATGGCACGAACGCCGCTGCCGCGCAACTCCTGTCGTAGCGAGTCGGTGAACCCTCGGACGGCGAATTTCGCCGAGCAGTAGGCGCTCTGATTGGGCATCCCGACGAGTCCGAACACGCTAGAGGTGTTCACGATTGCGCCCGAGTCCTGCTCGACGAGAATGGGTAGGAACGCTCGCGTGCCGTTGACGACACCGTGGAAGTTGATGTCCCACAGCCAATCATCGTCTTCCGGCACCGTGTCGAGCACGCTGGAGGACACCGCCACGCCCGCGTTGTTGAACACTGCGCCCAGTGGGGCCGGTGTCCACTGCCGAACCTCATCGGCGAAGGCGTACTGCGCTTCGGCATCCCGGACGTCGAGCACCTTCGTCAGCGTAGGACCGACCAGGCTTGCCTCCGTCTCCTTGAGGGCGACCTCGTTGACGTCGGCGATCACGACCGGGCAGCCCTTGGACGAAAGCCGTTGGGCCAGAGCGCGTCCGATGCCTGACGCTGCACCGGTGATCACCACGGTACGGCCGCTGATGACGTATGTCGATGACTTGCTCATCGTGTCTCCCCTGTCTTCTCGCTTGGTACGGATGTTCGTTCGATGTGTTCGGTAATCAGGTCGAGGATGCGGACACGCGCAGCGACCGGTAGGTCGTGTCCCATGCCGACGATCGTCTCCAGTCGCGCGCCAGGAATGGCACGGGCGGTTGCGGCGCCGCCAGTGGGATTGACCATCCGGTCGCGGTCGCCGTGGATCACGAGGGTCGGCACGTCGATCTGGCCGATTTCCCGCGTCCGGTCCCCCGATGCGAAGATAGCCGCGAGTTGACGTTGCATTCCGTCGGAGGCCGGGTCGCGATCCCATGCGACACCGACCTTCTCGCGTACGGCCGCCTCGTCGAACGGAAACCCGTGCGATGCGATGTGGCGAAAGATCACCAACGCGGCTTCGATCGCCTCCTCCCGAGTGCGGGCCTTCTTCGCAGTCGCCATCCGCCACCAGGTCGACGGTGCGGGGCGTCCGATCCGGGGCGCACCGGTGGTCGACATGATCGAGGTGAGGGTGCGCACCCGTCCCGGGTAGTGGGCTGCGACCGTCTGAGCGATCATGCCGCCCATCGAGACACCCACGAGGTGGGCGGCTGGCACACCCACCGCGTCGAGCAGACCGACGGTGTCGCGCGCCATGTCGCCGAGATGATATTGCCGCTTGTCGTTTCCACCGCGCAGGACGGCCAGCGGGTTCGGCGCCTTGAACTGCGCATGCGTCGACCGGCCTACGTCGCGGTTGTCGAACCGGATCACCCGGTAACCACGGTCGGCGAGAGCCGTCGCGAAGTCTGCAGGCCACGTGTGCTTCTGCTGGCCGAGACCGGCGATCAGCAGCACGGCAGGTTCTCCCGCGTCGCCAAACTGGTCGTAGCACAACTCGATTCCGCGGCCGACCGGAACGATCAGCTCCGTCGCCGTCACGCCGACACCCTCGCCGCATCAGCCGACACCGTACTGGTCAGCACGGGCTGCCTGCGGTAGACCACGGCTTCGCCGCCGCGGCCCGGCGCAATGGCGACACCGCGCGAACGTGCTGGCTCACCTGCACCATAGGTGACACCGAACTCGAACTCCTGCAACAGTATTCGCAGGGTAACCAGCATCTCCATGTTGGCGAACGCGGCACCGATGCACCGACGAAACCCACCGCCGAAGGGCACCCAAGCGTAGTTGTCGGGCGGGTTGCCAACGAAACGGTCCGGATTGAACGCCGCCGCATCGGAGTAGTTCGACTCCGAGGCGTGCGCCAGCGAGATGCTCACCAGCAACGCATGGTCTTCGGGAATGACCCACTCGCCCAACCTGATCCGCGTTCTCGTCTTTCTGGACGTGGCATCGATGACCGGGCGCGTGCGCTGCACCTCGAAGATGGTGGCCTGTAGCAATTCGGATCCGCCGGAGTCGACCTCCTCGGCGAGACGCGTCAGCAGTCTCGGATGTCTGCGAAGGCGTTCGACGGCCCACGCCAGCGTGGTGGCGGTCGTCTCGTGTCCTGCCGCAAGAAGGGTCAGCAGCTCGTCGGCCACGTGGTCGTCGCCAATCGGCGAACCGTCCTCGTATCGCGCCTGAAGCAACATCGCGAGTACGTCGCTCCGCTCGTCGATCGCAGCATCGCGGCGGGCGTCGGCGATGAGTTCGGCGACGACCGAGTTGTAGCGCCTTCGAAGTGCGTCGACGCGCGCCCACGGACTCCACGGACCGATGCCACGCCGCACCGCGGGCGGCATCACCGTCAGCCGAGACGCTTGCAACACCATCGAGGGGAGAAGCTCACGCAATTCGGCGAGTGCGGCACCGTCAGCGCCGAACACAGCACGCAATATGGCGTTGAGGGTGATCCGCATCATTGACGGCAGCGTCGCGAACTCCTCGCCCTCGCGCCACGTCGCGATTTCGCGAAGGACCTCCTCCTCGATGATGTGCTCATAGCCCTGCATCCGCTTGCCGTGGAACGGTGGAACCAGCAGTTTGCGCCGCTGCCGATGCTCGATGCCGTCGAGGCTGAACGTCGACCCTGGGCCGAGGACCGCCCCGAGGTTGCCGCCACGGGCGATCAAGTCGGTATTCATCGTGAACACTTCCTTGATCAGCGCCGGATCGCTGATCACCACCGTCCTGCCGAAAATCGGCAGGTTGATCGTGAACTCGGAGCCGTACCGTCCGCGCAACGTGGCTGCGGCCTTGTCGCGGCTTGCTAGAAAGCCAATGCCCTGAAGGACCTTCGGAATCCGTGGCGCGGGCGGAAGCCGCACTGGATCGGTCGTCGCCTCGGCCATGTAAACCACCTCGTGTGTCAGTGCGCACCCTCTGATTCGGTACGGTGGAGTACCGGCAACGGTACGCGTTGGTACCGAAGGACACAAGGCTCACTTCCACACATGTGCAATAGCCAGTCGCGGCACGCCTTAAAACAAGGTGGGCTGCAACGCCCCAGCGGGCGGAGCCGCCGGGGCGCTGCGCATCGCAAATGAACGACTGTCGGGCCCAAGGCCGTGTTTGGCGATCAACGGGGCTACGCGCGACCGCAGCATGTCTCGGTAGCTGGCAGGCAGATACGCACCGCGGCCGTACAACGAGCGGTAATCGCCGACCAGCTCGGGATGTGCACGCGCGAGCCACGCCATGAACCAACCGCGAGTGGATCCTCGCAAGTGCAGACCAAAGACCGTCACACCGGTGGCACCCGCCGCCGCGATCCGACCGAGAAGGGCATCCAGATGTTCGACCGAGTCGGTCAGCAACGGGAGCACCGGCGCGACCATGACGTGACACTCGAGGCCCGCCTCGACGATCGACTGAATCAGGCCGAGCCTGGCCGACGGAGTCGGCGTTCCCGGCTCGACGTCTCGGTGCAGATCCGGATCCCCGATGGCCAACGACACCGCGACGGTGACATCGACGCGACTCGCCGCCTCGACGATCAGTGGCAAGTCACGCCGAAGCAGCACACCCTTGGTCAAAATTGAGAAAGGCGTGCGTGAATCAGCAAGCGCGCCAATAATTCCCGGCATCAAGCCGTAACGCCCCTCGGCACGCTGATAGGGGTCCGTGTTGGTGCCGAGCGCGACGGTCTCGCGCGTCCAGGACTTGCGGCGAAGTTCGCGACGGAGCACCTCTGCAACGTTGACCTTGACGACGACTTGGCTATCGAAGTCGTGACCGCTGTCGAAGTCGAGGTATTCGTGGGTCGGCCTTGCGAAGCAGTATCGGCAGGCATGGCTGCAGCCCCTGTAGCCGTTGACGGTGAACGCGAACGGAAGATTTGACGAACCGGGCACCCTGTTGAGGGCTGACTTGCACATGACCTCGTGGAACGTGATGCCATCGAATTGAGGCGTGCGAACGGTCCGTATCAGGCCCATACGCTGCAGTCCCGGGAGCGCACCGTCGTCGAAACCCACCGCTTGGTCATCCCACCGCACTGGCATAGTCGAACATATATTCGAATGAACGGCAAGCATTTGGGCACGGAAACGAAATCCGAAGGAGATTCGTGCAGTAGACTGCCTTCAGGATGTAGGAAACATCCGCACGTGGATGTACTCATGCATCCGTATGTGATCGACAAAAGAAGAAGAGATATGCCACAGGGTTCTGTGAAATGGTTCAACAGCGAAAAGGGCTTCGGCTTCATCGCTCCCGACGACGGTAGCCCGGACGTCTTCGTCCACTACTCTGAGATCCAAGGCGGCGGTTACCGTTCGCTCGAGGAAAATCAGCGCGTTCAGTTCGATGTCGGACAGGGCGCCAAGGGACCGCAGGCCACCGGAGTGACCGCGATCTAAAGACTTGACGATCTGTGGGCTGGCAAGGTTGAACCTTGCCAGCCCACAGTCGTTTTCAGGTCAGCACCGGCGTGCTCAACGAGATGCGCTCGTTGGATTCGGTCACGATCACCGACCCGTGCGTGATCGCGGCGAGCGGTAGCACCGGGGCCATCCCGTCTTGAAGCCGAGCGTCGGCACGGATGCCGCGCTAGAGGGCACCGTCTTCGCCGTCAGAACAGCCGACATCGCTGCCGCTGCGTTCCGGCGAACGGGCGTGGGTGTGCGTGTTTTCGGGCGCTGCGGACTCTAGATCTGGTTTCCGGGCATCCGGCACTGCAGGTTGTACGGATCGGTCAATGCCACTGTCGACACGCCGTCGACGCTGATGTCGCAATGCGGATTCGGCGCGCCGCGCCCGCCATGTTGGGTGCTGCTCACCGTCAAGATTGCCCACGACGGATCCTCGAGCGTGGTCTCGAACGTCCATGGCGCGCCCGGATCCAAGGTGATCGACTGCTTCTTGAGGAACGAGTAGCTGTCGGCGTTGAATGCCGCCTTACTGGGGGGCTGAGCAGCCATGTAGTACAGATCGAATTCGTAGGAGGCGTCCGTCGTGAGCGTGTACACGACCTTGTGACCCGTCGGATCGGCGTGTGCCGTCGCCACACCCGTGGCCAAACCCGCTGACGCCATCAACACCGCGGCACCTAGTACCGCCCCGACCTTCGATTCAGCTGTTCGCATGCCAGTCACATCGACCGACGCTACCGGATCGTTACATCGCGCAACACTCGTCACCCCAGCTCTTCCACCTCGAGCATCACGGTGACGGGCCCGTCGTTCACCAGCGCCACCTGCATGTGGGCGCCGAAGACGCCCGTGGCCACGTGCGCGCCCAATTCCCGCAGCGCAGCGACGAACTCGTCGACGAGCGGTTCGGCGACCGATCCAGGGGCGGCGGCGTTCCACGTCGGCCTGCGTCCCTTCTTGGTGTCTGCATACAAAGTGAACTGGCTCACTACCAGAATCGGTGCGCAACGGTCGGCCGCGCTGGTTTCACCGTCGAGAATCCGCATGCGCCAAAGCTTCTCGGCCATCTGCCGAGCGACTGCAGCGCCGTCCGCGTGCGTGACTCCCACGAACGCCAGCAGACCCTGTCCATCCGGCGCGATGTGACCCACCTCGACTCCGTCCACGACCACGGCCGCCGACGACACCCTCTGCACCAGTACCCGCACGGTCAACGATGCTGCCACGCGAGATCTTCGACGGTGGCAGACTCCGGGCATGACCGGACCCAGCGAACCCCGCGTCGTCGCCGAGGTCGGGGGCCTCGCCGTGGCAGAACTGGGACCTTTGGTGCTCGTCATCGATCGTGGGACCGGACCGTTGGCGACGGTCACCTTCGTACTGGGCGTCGTTGCTCTGGTATTCGGCGGTTTCGGTGCCGCGACGCTATCGCTCGGCGCCACTGGAAATACCGTACCGCCCTGGTGGCTGAGCACGATCTTCCTTCTGATCGGCGTCGCCTTTGGCGCAGCGGCCGTCGCCGTCGTGGCGAGAATCCGCGGCGCCAAGGCGAAGCCACTGAGCGACTACTCCCCCGTCGCGGTGTTCGATCGGGCCAATCGCGTGTTCGTCCAAGACGGGGTGGTCCTTGCCTCACTGGAACACACACGGTTCCAGCGCAAGACGCAATTAGGGTCGAGCTCCGCAATGCTGGTGGCGGTGACGCCAAGGGGCACTCGGATCCTCAAGCGCGGCAATCCGTTCAACGGCGGAATAGGCAATCTCGTCGAAGTACTCACCGCAACGGTGTTCAACCCGAGCTGACTGCTCGCGCCGTATCAGCGGCCTAAATGCGTTGGTCGCCAAACGTGGTGGACCGAGCGCGGATGATCTCATCGTCCGATCGCCTACCGATCACGAACTTCCAAGAATTCGTCAAGGCACCTGCGGAAATCTGTCGCCCAACATGCACGAGACGTGTGGCCACTTCAACGCCGAAGCGCTCACGGAACCAACACCGTAGAAGGAAGCCGAACGTGAACACACACCTCCGCCCCATCCAACGCTGGCTCGTCACCCGTCTCGGGTCCTACCTTGCCCTTCCGGAAACGGCGATCGACCCAAGGGTTCCCCTCGCCGAAATGGGCGTCGACTCGGTACACGCGCTGAGCCTCGTTGGCGACGTCGAGGCGCACTTCGACATCGACGTCGACCCGACGCTGATCTTCGACTATCCGACCCTGTCGCACATCGCCGAATTCATCAGCGGTGCCGTCGCCGGGCGGCAGCCGGCTCTGACGTAACAGCCATCGACTCCGGGGGACAACACTATGACAACCGAAATCAGCACTCGGCACGAAGACCTTGTCTCACAACTGTCGTCACAGTTCCAGGTATATGCCGACACCCGCAGCTTGACCTTTCTCATCGAGTCCGGCCGACAGCTCGTCGAAGAGGTGACCAGCTTCCGTGACCTCGACCGCCGTGCACGCGAGATCGCCGCTTGGCTGACCTCACGGCCAGAGGCCGATCGACCGGTGCTGCTGCTATTCGAGCCAGGCACGGAATTCTGGCTGGCCTTCATTGGCTGCCTCTACGCCGGAGTCGTGGCGGTGCCAACGCCGCTGCCCATCGACGAGCGGAGCATGAAGCGAGTCACAGAGATTCTTCGCGATGCGGACAGCGCCTTGGCGCTCACGACCACGAAGCTGCGTGACCTGCTCGCTGCCGGCATCGAGCCACTCGACCTCCCCCGTTCCGTCGCGTTCGTGGCCACCGACGACGCACGGCTCGCCGACGCCGATGCGTGGACAAGGCCGGACGTGACCGCCGAAACCGTCGCATTCCTGCAATACACTTCGGGGTCGACGGGTAACCCCAAGGGCGTCGTCGTCACCCACGGCAACCTCGTGAGCAACATGGCAACCATCGCCGGAGCTCTCGGCTTCACCGACGAGTCCGTGATCGTCGGCTGGGTTCCACACTTCCACGACATGGGCCTGATCAGCTCGCTGACCTTCTTCAGCGTGGGTGCAAACGTCGTCACGATGTCGCCCTTGGCGTTCCTGAAGCAACCCGTACGGCTGCTTGAGGCAATCAGCAAGTATCGCGGAACCGGCAGCGCAGCACCGAATTTCGCGTACGACTTGATCGCACGCCGAGTCACTCCAGAACAACTGGCAGGCCTCGACCTCTCCAGCTGGAAGATCGCGCTCAATGGTGCCGAGCCGATTCGCCGTCGCACCGTCGAGCAGATCATCGCGACGCTGGCTCCCGCGGGATTCTCGCCGTCGGCCATGCGTCCCGCATACGGCTTGGCCGAGGTGACACTGATGGCCACCGCCAGCAGCGGTGTTCATCGCTACCTCGACGCCGACGCGCATGCCCTTCAGCAGAACCGCTACGCACCTGCGAACGGTGACTCGATCAGCCTGGTCAGCTCGGGGTCCCCTGCGCCCGGTGTCGACGTGCGCATCGTCGATCCCGACACCGGCCGCGAGCTGTCCGAAGACCACGTCGGCGAGATCTGGCTGGGCGGCAAGAGCGTCACCAGCGGTTACCACAATCGCCCCATCGAGACGGTCGAGCGGTTCCACGTGAATACCGCTGCAGGCGAAGGACCGTTCCTGCGCACCGGCGACTTGGGGTTGCTCCACGATGGAGAGCTGTACGTCACGGGTCGCATCAAGGACCTGCTGATCGTCAACGGCCGCAATCTGTATCCGCAGGACATCGAGGACTTCGTACAGGACGTTCACCCGGCGGTCTACGGTGCCCGCGGATGTGCCGTCGCGATCGACGTCGCCGACACCGAGCGCGTGGTCCTGATGCAGACCGTCAAGACCGAGCTACTTGGCGACACCACCTACGACCAACTCGCTGCCGCCGTCAAGGGTGCCGTCGCGCGCGCGTTCGAGATACCCGCACCCAGCGTGGTCTTCGTCGATCGCGGCGGAATACACCTCACCACTAGCGGGAAGTTGCAACGCGCGTCGATGCGGGCCGCCTTCGTAGCCGCCGAACTCACCGAGGTCGTTCACACCAGCCTCGACCTGGCACTGGCCTGAATCCGCAGTCGGAGAAGGAGTTTTCGCATGAACGACATCGTCAACGACATCGCAGTGGTGGGTCTCGACTGCCGCTTTCCAAAGGCCGACGACGCACGCGCCTTGTGGCGACTGTTGCTCGACGGTGCCGAAGGCATCGACGAGATCGACTCCGCTCGTTGGAATGCCGCCGTCCTGCGCGCAGATGGCGCCATCAACCACTCGGCCGGCGGATTCATCGCCGATGCCGACGCCTTCGACAACGACTTCTTCGGCATCACCCCGCGGGAGGCAGCAGCGATGGATCCTCAGCAGCGCCTGCTCCTGCAAACCACTTGGCGGGCAATCGAAGACGCCACGCTCGATCCGCGCAGCCAGGCGGGGTCGGCCACAGGAGTGTTCGTTGGCGTCATGGCCAATGAGTGGGCTCACCTGCACATGGGCGACTACCGAGAGATCACCGCACAGGATGGTTCGGGCAACGGCTACTTCATGACAGCGAACCGACTGTCGTATCAACTCGATCTGAGAGGGCCGAGCCTCGCAGTGGACACGGCGTGCTCCTCGTCGTTGGTGGCGATTCACCTTGCCGCGCAGTCGTTGCGCAACGGGGAATGCGACCAGGCGATCGCCGCCGGTGTCAACCTGGTGTTGACCCCGGCACTCAACGTCTTCTACACGAAGGCGGGGTTGGCCTCCCCCGACGGACGCTGCAAGCCATTCAGCGGATCGGCCGACGGGATCGGTCGCGGCGAGGGCGTTGCGGTCGTCGTCCTGCGCCGCCTAGAGGATGCGCTTTCCGCGGGCTTGCCGATCTACGCCGTGATCAAGGGCAGTGCCGTCAACAGCGACGGGCGTAGCAATGGCATCACGGCGCCGAATCGTTGGGCGCAGCAACAGGTCACGGCGACGGCATACAAGGCCGCCGGCGTTACGCCCGCCCAGCTCAGCTTCATCGAGGCACACGGCACCGGCACGCTGCTTGGCGACATGATCGAGGCGAAAGCCCTTGCGGACCTGCACCGCTCAGATCGCGGCGAGCCCTGCGCAATCGGCTCCATCAAGGGAAACCTCGGCCACACCGAGGGTGCGGCCGGCATCGCCGGATTCATCAAGGCGGTGCTGAGCCTGCACCACGGCGTGGTACCACCATCCCGGTTCGCCGAGTCAGGGAATGCACAGCTGCGACTTGCCGACGGCGGGTTGCGGCTGCTGTCGGAACCGATGGAGTTGTCGACGGGCACGACATACGCAGGCGTGTCGAGCTTTGGCCTCGGCGGTACCAACTGCCACGTCGTGGTCGCGACCGCTCCAGAGACCGAACCCTTGGTGCTCGCCGACGATCACAGAGCCGGCATCCTCACGCTCTCGGCGGACTGCCCTGAAGCCCTGCGTCGCAACGCCATTGCGCTCGCAGCCGACATCGAGAACAGCGATGCCTCGCTCGCCACGCTGTGCCGGTCCACGAACCGGATCAAGGCCTCCGGCAAGAGCAGGCTTGCAATCGTCGTCTCCGATCGCGCCGAAGCCGTTGCGGCGCTGCGCGATCAGGCCTTCGAGATCGGCAATGCGGCGGGAATGTCGGCAGGCTGGCTGTTCAGCGGCCAGGGCACCCAGTACGCAGGCATGGCGACGGCGCTATACGAGAGCAGCCAACCGTTCCGCGACGCGCTCGACGAGGCGGAAGCCGCGTTGCAGCCACACATCGGCATGCGGATCCGTCAGGTCATGGACGACGACCGCATCGATCGCACCGCGTTCGCCCAACCGGCGATCTTCGCACTTCAGTACGCGCAGGCTCTAGCGCTGCTTCGGCTTGGCGCCGAACCGGCGTGGCTGCTCGGACACAGCATCGGCGAGTACGCCGCAGCAGCCATCGCCGGGGTCTTCAGCCTCGATGATGCGTGCCGCCTGGTGGTCGCCCGTGGCCGATTGATGCAGCGGTTACCCGGCGGCGGCGCGATGCTTGCGGTCCGCGCCGGCCTTGCGGACCTCGACCATTGGGGAGGCCTTCCCATCGACGTCGCGGCAGTCAACGGACCCAACGAGGTCGTGCTGTCGGGCAGTGTCGATGCGATCGAAGATGCCGCGCAGGCGTTGGCGGCCTACGGAGTCACCACCCGTCGGCTCAACGTCTCCCATGCATTCCACTCGCAGCTGATGGAGCCGATGACGGCAGAGTTCGCCTCGATCGCGGCCGACTGCGCCTACCAACTGCCTGCGTACCCGATCTTCTCCACGGTGCACGGTCGGCTACTCGGCGACGACGAACCGATGGACGCCGACTACTGGACCGCTCACGTCGGCGCGACGGTTCGGTTCGCCGACGCCACCACCGAAGCGATGCAGGCCGAGCCGACCCATCTCGTCGAATTCGGAGCCAAGCGCACCCTCGGCCCGATGATCGCAAGGTCGCACGAGGGCGCACCCCATGCGATGGCGGTGGCGGCTGGGGCGACCGAGGTCGTTGCCGCCCTGTATCGCGGCGGACTGAACCCGGACTGGAACCTGTTGTACCCCAATGAATCTCTGACCATCGAACGGCTCAGCGGGTACTCGTTCAGCACCGCCAACCGCTTCTGGATCAAGGAGCAGAACGTCACACCGCCCACGTCGGCAACAACGTCAACGCCCACGCCCGCAACCACCCCGAAGGACTCGACCATGGACAACCTCATCGCACTCTTTCGCGAACAGGCCGCCGTACTCGCCGCGTACGGCAGGGGCGCAGCGCCCGTCGAACCGCATGTCGACGCGGCACCCGAGCCGATGCTCCAAGCGGACGTCACCGGCATCGTGCGCGCGGAGATCGCACGAATCAGCGGATTTCCCGACAGGGCCCTACGCAGCGCCCAGACCATCACGGGCGCCCTTGGGTTCGACTCGATCATGGTCACCGACCTGTTCGCGGGCCTGACGCGCAGGATTCCCGGGTCGACGATCGACACCTCCGGCTTCGGCCAGGATTCGACGATCGACGACGTGATCGCGATGGCGGGCGGCCAAGCCAAGGAGACCGTGGTGGCGACGCCGCAGGACGCGGCAGTAAAGCCCCAGACACTCATCGCAGAGTTCGAGGAAGTCAAGGCTCTCGCCGACCGGAAGGCACTCATCGAGGCGGCGGGGATCGACAATCCCTACTTCGTCGTCAACGACGGCGTCACCGGTGCCACGTCGATCGTCGACGGCAAAGAGGTCGTCAACTTCTCCAGCTTCAACTATCTGGGCATGTCGGGACACCCGGCAGTGGCCGACGCCATGGCGGACGCGGTGCGCCGCTGGGGCAGCTCGTGCTCGGCATCGCGAATTCTCGCCGGCGAGAAGCCCGTCCACCGTGACCTGGAGCTCGAGCTTGCGCGGCTACTCGGCACCGAGGATGCGCTCACCCTGGTCAACGGCCACGCCACCAACGTCACCGTGATCGGGCACCTGCTCGGCGAGGGCGACCTCGTCATCCACGACAGCCTCGCGCACGACAGCATCGTGCAGGGCTGCAAGCTCTCCGGCGCAACTCGCCGGCCGTTCCCCCACAACGACCCCGGCGCCCTCGACGAGCTGCTCACCAACATCCGCCACCAGTACCGTCGGGTGTTGATCATCATCGAGGGCGTCTACAGCCAGGACGGTGACATCGCCGACCTCCCGTACTTCATCGAGGTCAAGCGCAAGCACGGCGCGCTGCTGATGATCGACGAGGCGCACAGCATCGGCGTGCTCGGCGCCACCGGTGGTGGCATCGGCCAACACTTCGACGTCGACCGCGCGGACGTCGAGCTGTGGTCCGGCACGATGTCGAAGGCACTTGCCGGTTGCGGTGGCTACGTCGCAGGGAGCCGCGAACTCATCGAGTTCCTGAAGTACACGACTCCAGGCTTCATCTTCAGTGGCGGCATGGCGCCAGCCATCGCCGCGGCGGCGCTTGCCGCGATCCGCGTGATGCACTGCGAGCCAGAGCATTTGAGTCATCTGAAGAAGATGTCGACCCTGTTCCTCGAGCTTGCCCGCGATGCCGGCCTCGACACGGGCATCAGCGAGGGAACGCCCGTCGTCCCGTGCATCGTGGGGAGCTCGGTCACGGCGATGAAGCTGTCCAACGCACTGCTGCGGCGCGGCATCAACGCGAACCCGATTCTCTACCCGGCCGTGCCGGAGGATGAGGCGCGGCTGCGGTTCTTCATCACCAGCTGCCATTCCGAGGAACAGATTCGGTTCGCCGTGAAGGTGCTCGCCGAGGAGCTGGCCCTTCTTTCCGAAGGTGCGTGACGACCGTCATCCCCGAAGGCGGGAAACAACCTCTGCGACAACCGCATCGGCTGCGACGTCGACCTGCTCGCCCGTCGCCAGGTCCTTGACGCCGACGGTGCCCGCGTCGATGTCGCGGTCCCCTGCGACGACGGCGATCGAGGCGCCGGATCGGTTGGCCGCCTTCATCGCACCCTTGAGTCCTCGATCGCCGTAGGCGAGGTCGACCCGAACGCCCTGCGCACGCAGCGCTGCCGCCAGCTTGACCAACTCCAGCTTGGCCGCGTCGCCGAGCGGCACGGCGAAGACGTCGACCGCGCTCGACGGCCCGACGGTCTTGCCCTCGGCTTGCAGCGCGAGCAATGTCCTGTCGACCCCGAGCCCAAACCCGATGCCGGACAGGTCTTTTCCGCCGAGCTGAGCCATCAGCCCGTCGTATCGGCCGCCACCACCGATCCCCGACTGCGCACCGAGTCCGTCATGGACGAACTCGAAGGTGGTCTTGGTGTAGTAGTCCAATCCGCGAACCATCCTCGGATTGATCACGTACGGGACGCCCAACGCGTCGAGATAGGCGCGCACGGACTCGAAGTGTTCCTTGGCGAACTCCGAGAGGTGATCGAGCATCAGAGGCGCGTCGGCGGTCATCTCGCGGACGTGCGGACGCTTGTCGTCGAGAACCCGAAGGGGGTTGATCTCGGCGCGCCTACGGGTTTCTTCGTCAAGATCTAGCCGAAAGAGGAAGTCCTGCAACAACTCCCGATACTGCGGGCGGCAGGTGTCGTCGCCAAGAGAGGTAATCTCCAGCCGGAATCCGTCAAGACCGAGCGATCGGAAGCCTGCGTCGGCGATCGCGATGACCTCGGCGTCCAGCGCCGGGTCGTCGACGCCGATTGCCTCCACCCCCACCTGCTGCAGCTGCCGGTAGCGTCCCGCCTGCGGGCGTTCGTAGCGGAAGAACGGACCCGAGTAGCAGAGCTTGGCCGGAAGCGGGCCGCGGTCGACGCCGTGTTCGATGACTGCACGCATCACGCCAGCGGTGCCCTCCGGCCGCAAGGTCACCGATCGCTCGCCGCGGTCGGCGAACGTGTACATCTCCTTGGAGACGACGTCGGTCGACTCGCCGACGCCTCTGGCGAACAAGCCCGTGTCCTCGAAGATCGGCAACTCGACGTAGCCATAGCCGGCGCGCCGCGCGGCTTCGAGCAAGCCGTCGCGGACCGCGACGAACTGAGCGGACGCCGGTGGCAGGTAATCGGGTATGCCTTTTGGCGCCTGAAACTCCGTCACGGCGCTTGCATCCTGGTCATTAGGTCAAGCCTTCGAGGAATGGGTTGGTGCGGCGTTCCGAGCCGATGGTGGACAGGGGTCCGTGTCCAGGTAGTACCACGGTGTCGTCGTCGAGCACCAACAGTTTTTCGACGATCGAGGTCAGTAGATCGCGTCCGCTGCCACCCTGCAGATCCGTTCGGCCGATCGACTGTTTGAACAAGGTGTCACCGCTGAACACCATGTCGTTCGGGCCGTCGGTGACGATTCCGGAGCCGTCGAGCTGGCCACCCGCCAGCCGAAACGACACCGAGCCCTTGGTGTGACCCGGGGTGTGGTCGACGGTGACCGTCATACCGCCCAGCTCGACCTTGTCGCCGTCGCGATCCAATTCGACCAGTTGGCGAGGTTCGCGGAACAAGGCGCCGAATGCAACCTGCGCAAGCCTCGGACCGAATCCGGCGATGGGGTCGGTCAGCATGAACCGGTCCTCGGGGTGAATGTAGACCGGACAGCCGTAGGTGTCGGCCACCTTCTGCGCCGACCACATGTGGTCGATGTGCCCGTGGGTCAAGAGCACGGCCGCAGGAGTCAAGCGGTTGTCGTCGAGGATCCGCCGCAACGGCGCGAAGGCGCGTTGTCCCGGATCCACGATGATCGCGTCGGCGCCCGGCCGCAGCGCGACGACGTAGCAGTTGCACTGCAACATCCCCGCCGGAAATCCCTTGATCAACACACGTCCAGTTTCCCATCCCTGGTTACGACGGGTCGCGGGGCCCACGATCAGCAATGCCTGGCACACTCGGAGCCGACCAACGCCGATCATCAGGAGGATCCCGCAGTGCCGACCAACGAACAGCGACGGGCGACAGCTAAGCGCAAACTGGAGCGCCAGCTCGAACGCCGGGCCGCCGCGGCGCGCAGGCGACGGCTCCTGACCATCATCGGATCCGCCATCGGGGCAGTCCTCGTCATCGGTGCGGTCGCGACCGTCGTGATCATCACGAACCGAGGCTCGAACGGCAACACGGCCTCGGCGACCACCAGCACGCCGCCGACTTCCGGGGCTGCGCAACCTCCCGCCGACGGCAAGGTTCCGCCGCTGCCTGCGTTCGCCGCACCGGCCGACCTCGGCGCAAACTGCCAGTACCCGGCCGCCGAGGCCGCGAGCAAGCCGAACAAGCCGCCGCGCACCGGCAAGGTGCCGACAACGCCTGCGCAGGTGAGCGTCAGCATGGAAACGAACCAGGGCAACGTGGGCATACAGCTCGACAACGGCAAGTCGCCGTGCACGGTCAACAGCTTCGCCAGCCTCGCGCAGCAGGGCTTCTTCAACGACACGCCGTGCCATCGCCTGACGACGTCGCCGACCCTGTCGGTGCTGCAGTGCGGCGACCCAACCGGCAAGGGCACCGGCGGCCCCGGCTATCAGTTCGCCAACGAGTACCCCACCAACCAATTCCAGCCCGACGATCCCGCGCTGCAGCAGCCGGTCACCTATCCGCGCGGCACGCTGGCGATGGCCAATGCGGGTCCGGGAACCAATGGCAGCCAGTTCTTCCTGGTCTACAAGGATTCGCAGTTGCCTCCCGGCTACACGGTGTTCGGCACCATCGACGACACCGGCCTCAAGACACTGGACAAGATCGCCGCTGCAGGAACTGCGGACGGCGGCCAGGACGGCTCGCCAAAGCAGCCCGTTCAGATCAAGTCGGTCCTGCTCGACAACTGATCCGCTCGAACCCAACGAGGTCGTCATGGCGATCCCGCCTTCGCCCTACGGTCCGTACCCGCCTCCGGTGACCTCCGGAGGCGGGTACGGCTCGCCGTCGCCGCGACCCACCAACGGCATGGCCATCGCGTCGCTGGTCTGCGCGTTTCTGTTCGCCCCGCTCGGAATCCTGTTCGGCCACATCTCGCTGTCACAGATCAAGCGATCGGGCGAGGAAGGGCACGGAATTGCGATCGCGGGGTTGGTGCTGAGTTACCTGCTCACCGCGTTCGGCATCATCGCGCTCGTACTCGTCGTCGTCTGGACGGCGGTCGTGTTTCAGTCCTTCGACAAGTACGTGCGCGACAAGTACGACGACCCGGGCTATCCCAACGCCACGGCGTTGCCCAATGCCCCCGCGAGCCCCCTTCCGACGTTCGTCCCGCCCAAGACTCTCGGGAGCAACTGCCAGTACCCGATGACGACCGAGCCTGCGAGCAAGCCAGCCCAGCCGCCGCAGTCAGGTCGCATCGCCACCACGCCGCCGATCGTCGCCGCGACGATCGTCACGTCGGGGGGCGCCATCGGTCTCCAACTCGACAACGCCAAGGCGCCGTGCACGGTGAACAACTTCACCAGCCTCGCCAAGCAGGGCTACTTCGACGGGACGCCCTGCCACCGACTCACCACGTCGGCCGAGCTCGGCGTGCTGCAGTGCGGCGATCCTACGGGCAGCGGCACCGGCGGCCCCGGCTACCGATTCCCCAACGAGTACCCGACGAACCAGTACCGGTTGTCCGACCCCGCGCTCGCGATGCCCGTCGTGTATCCGCGGGGCACGCTCGCGATGGCCAACTCCGGCGCTGGCACCAACGGCAGCCAGTTCTTTCTGGTCTACCGCGACTCGACTCTGCCGCCGACCTACACGGTGTTCGGCACCATCGACGCACCAGGTCTCGACGTGCTGAACAAAGTCGCGGCGGCCGGAGTGCAGGGCGGCGCCGACGATGGCAAGCCCGTCACGAGGGTGATCATCCGGTCGGTGACGGTGACGTAGACGGCATTCACAGGCAAATCCACCCGATTGGACTGGATTTCGTCAAGCGCCGGCCATCCGGCGGTGGAAGTATGCCGAGGGTGGCAACCAAGAAGACTGAAGCTCAGACGATCGCCTACCCCGCACCGGGCGCGCGCCCACAACGTCACGACGACGACGCCATCGGACCCCACGTCATCGTGCTGTTCGGTGCGACCGGCGACCTGGCGAAGCGCAAGCTGATTCCGGGCATGGCGTATCTGGACCAATCGGAACTGGCGCCCGACATCGAGATCGTCGGCACGTCGCTCGAAGATCTCACCGACGACGAGTTCCGGGCGCTGGCCAAGGAGGCGATCGATTCCTTCGGTACGCACAAGCTGACCGAGCAGCAGTGGGCGGACTTCTCGAGCAGGCTCACCTACGTCCCGCAAGGGGCAGGCCCGGAGGCTCTCGCCAAGGCGGTAGCCGCCGCAGAGGAGAAGCTCGGCCCTAATACCCTTCTGCTGCATTATCTTTCGGTCCCACCGAAGGCCGCGCACGCCGTGATCACCATGCTCAAGGAAGCCGGCCTGGTTGACCGGTCTCGGGTCGTGATGGAGAAGCCGTTCGGGACGGACCTCGCAAGCGCGATCGAACTCAACGACTTCGTGCACGAAACGTTCCGGGAGCGGCAGATCTTTCGCATCGACCACTTCCTCGGGAAGGAGGCCGCGCAGAACATCCTGGCGTTTCGCTTCGCCAACGGGCTGTTCGAGCCGATCTGGAACCGCAACTTCATCGATCACATCCAGATCGACATCCCCGAGATGCTCGGTCTCGATGCCAGGGCGAACTTCTACGAGAGCACCGGCGCCTTCAAGGACATGGTGGTCACCCACCTGATGCAGGTGATGGCGTTCGTCGTGATGGAGCCGCCGACGGCGTTGGAGCCGAGGGCCATCAGCGAGGAGAAGAACAAGGTCTTTCGCTCGATGCTGCCCATTCACTGCAACGAAGTGGTGCGTGGGCAGTATGCGGGCTACCGCCAAGAAGACGGTGTCGCAAAGGATTCCGACACCGAGACGTTCATCGCGCTGAAGGTCGGCATCGATAATTGGCGCTGGGCGGGGGTACCGATCTACCTACGCACCGGCAAGAAGATGGCCGAGGGCCAGCGCATCATCTCGATCGCGTTCAAGGAGGCACCGCGAACGATGTTCCCCGCAGGCTCGGGAGTCGGTTCGCAAGGGCCCGATCACCTCACCTTCGACTTGGCCGACGCCTCCAAGGTGTCGCTGTCCTTCTACGGCAAGAGGCCAGGGCCGGGCATGAAGCTCGACAAGCTGTCGATGCAGTTCGCCACCCAGGAAACCGACTCCGTCGGTGACGTCCTGGAGGCCTACGAGCGGCTGATCCTTGACGCCATGCGCGGCGACCACACGCTCTTCACCACGGCCGAGGGCATCGAGTCGCTATGGGAGCGGTCCGCACCGCTGCTGGAGGACCCTCCGCCGGTGAAGAGCTACCCGCCAGGCAGCTGGGGGCCCAATGCCATCCATCAGCTCATCGCCCCGAATGCCTGGCGGTTGCCATTCGAGAGGGCTTGGCGCGAGAAGAAGCAGTGATCGGCGCTCAGACGGGTCCGCGCACCACCGCAGCGGGGTGAGCTTCAACATCGGCATGACTGTGGCGATCGTCGGTTCGTCGGTCCTTGCTCAGTACGCACCGCACCCCATGCGCACGCCGTACGCAGTGGTCGCGGTGCTGTGTGCGGTAGTCGGTGTCGGGGTCGTGGCGCTCCGGCAACCACATTCCGCGAAGTCACGTGGACCGATTCGGATCACCAAACCGGCTGTTCCCAAGGATCTTCGCGCTGATTTCTGGTTCGCCGCGCTAGGCGCCATGGCGTCCTGGTCGGTGCTCGGCGTCCTGCTGTCGTTGTACCCGTCGCTGGCGTCTCACCAGACCCAGATGCACAATCTGGTCTTCGGCGGAGCGGTCGCGGGAAGCACCGCGTTCGCCCGCCGCGATCGTGCCGTTGCTCGCCGCACGCGGGCCCGCGATGCGCGCAGCCATCGCGGGTGACGTCGGCATGGCGATCGCACTAGTGCTGACCGTGCCCGCGTTGGCAACCCACCGGTGGTGGCTCGTTCTCGTCGCGGCCGCACTGCTCGGAGCGACGTTCGGTCTCGGCTTCGGCGGTTCCCTGCGGCATCTGTCGAACGTCGTGCCTGTCGACCGCCGCGGCGAGGCCATGTCGGCCTTTTACCTCTTGGCGTACTCCGCGATGGCAGTGCCCACCATCGCCGCGGGTTGGGCGGCTACGCGGTGGCCGCTACCAACCGTGTTCCCGATCTTTGCCGGATTGGTCGCGGTTGCGTGCCTCGCCGCCGCCGTAATCGGCGCCGTCAGCTCACGCGGCCGACGTCACTCGGTAGACGTCGTAGACGCCCTCGACGTTGCGCACGACGTTGAGGACGTGCCCCAGATGCTTGGGGTCACCCATCTCGAACGTGAACCTGCTGATGGCCACCCGGTCGTTGGACGTGGTCACGGAGGCAGACAAGATGTTGACCTTCTCGTCGGCGAGCACGCGCGTCACGTCTGAAAGGAGCCGGTGCCGGTCCAGCGCCTCGACCTGGATCGCAACCAGGAAGACCGACGACGGCGACGGCGCCCACTTGACCTCGATGATGCGTTCGGCCTGTTCCTGAAGCGACGTCGCATTCGTGCAGTCGGTGCGGTGCACGCTGACCCCACCCCCGCGGGTGACGAAGCCCATGATGTTGTCGCCTGGTACCGGGGTGCAGCACTTGGCCAACTTGGTCAAGACGCCCGGTGCTCCGGGGACGGCGACTCCGACGTCGTCGCTAGTGCGCTGCCGCACTGGCATGGTCGCCGGTGTCGACCGCTCGGCGATCTCGTTCTCGGCCTCGTCGTCACCGCCGAGTTGCGCCAACAGGCGCTGCACGACGTGTCGTGCGGAGACGTGCCCCTCGCCGACCGCCGTGTAGAGGGCGGACACGTCGACGTAGCGAAGCTCCCTGGCCAGGGCAGCCATCGACTCGCCATTCATCAAGCGCTGCAAGGGAAGTCCGCCGCGACGGACCTCGCGGGCGATCGCGTCCTTGCCCGTCTCCAGCGCCTCCTCGCGCCGTTCCTTGGCAAACCACTGACGGATCTTGGCCTTCGCGCGCGGTGACACCACGAACGTCTGCCAGTCGCGCGAGGGACCGGCGTTCTGTGCCTTCGACGTGAAAACCTCTACCACTTCGCCGTTTTCGAGCTTGCGCTCCAGCGCCACCAGGCGGCCGTTCACGCGCGCGCCGATACAGCGGTGCCCGACCTCGGTGTGCACTGCGTACGCGAAGTCGACGGGCGTCGACCCGGTGGGCAGCGTGATGACGTCACCCTTCGGCGTGAAGACGAAGATCTCCTGCACCGCGAGGTCGTAGCGCAGCGACTCCAGGAACTCGCCAGGATCCGCGGCCTCCCGTTGCCAGTCGAGAAGTTGGCGCATCCACGCCATTTCGTCGATCTCCGCCGCTGCGTGGCCCGCGGGAACTCCGTTGCGGCCCTTGGATTCCTTGTACATCCAGTGCGCCGCGATGCCGTACTCGGCGGTCTTGTGCATCTCGTTGGTGCGGATCTGCACTTCGAGCGGCTTGCCCTCGGGCCCGACGACGGTGGTGTGCAGCGATTGGTACACGCCGTACCGCGGCTGCGCGATGTAGTCCTTGAAGCGCCCCGCGATGGGCTGCCACAGCGAGTGGACGACGCCTACTGCCGCATAGCAATCCCGAATCTCGTCGCACAGGATCCGCACGCCAACCAAGTCGTGGATGTCGTCGAAGTCGCGGCCCTTGACGATCATCTTCTGATAGATCGACCAGTAGTGCTTGGGCCTGCCCTCGACCGAGGCGTCGATCTTCATCGCACCGAGCGCGGCGCCGATCTCTGCACGCACCTTGGCCAGATAGGTATCGCGTGACGGCGCCCGGTCTGCGACGAGCCGCACGATCTCCTCGTACTTCTTAGGATGCAGAATCGCGAACGAAAGATCCTCCAGCTCCCACTTGACCGTCGCCATGCCGAGCCGATGCGCAAGCGGCGCAATGACTTCCAGCGTCTCGCGAGCCTTGCGCGCCTGCTTCTCCGGGGGCAGGAAGCGCATGGTTCGCATGTTGTGCAGCCGGTCGGCGACCTTGATCACGAGCACGCGCCCGTCACGCGCCATGGCGATGATCATCTTGCGGATGGTCTCGCCCTCGGCGGCGTTGCCCAGCTCGACCTTGTCGAGTTTGGTCACGCCGTCGACGAGGTGGCCCACCTCGGTGCCGAACTCGGCGGTCAGCGCCTCTAGGGTATAGCCGGTGTCCTCGACGGTGTCGTGGAGTAGTGCGGCGACCAAGGTGGTGGTGTCCATGCCGAGCTCGGCCAGGATGTTGGCCACCGCCAGGGGATGCGTGATGTACGGGTCGCCGGAACGGCGGAGTTGGTCGGAGTGCCTCTGCTCTGCCACCTCGTAGGCGCGCTGCAGAATCGTGAGGTCTGCCTTCGGGAACTTCTGGCGATGCACCGCTACTAGCGGTTCGAGCACCGGGTTCACCGCACCGCGTTGCGCGGTCATCCTGCGGGCGAGCCGCGCGCGCACCCGTCGCGAAGCGCTGGACGTGGTCTTGGGGGCGTCCGACGGCGTGGCATCCGGTACGACGATCGGCATCGGCTGGGTCTGCGTCAGGGCGTGATCGTCGGCCACGTCACCACCTCCTCACCCGGCACATCATGCGGCATCGCCGCGCTAGGTTGCCCCGAGGCTTCGAGGATATCGCGTACCGAATGCGCAGGAGGACCAGCGTGCAGCTGGCGCAGTTCAGATCGTCCGCAAGCTCGTCACCGGCAGAGGCTCCAGCAGCGCCCTTCCGCCGAGTGCTGCCAACTCGAGCACGACCGCAGCACCCATCAGGTCCGCGCCCGCGGCGGTCATCAGCCGCGCCGTCGCGGCGAGGGTCCCGCCGGTTGCCAACACGTCGTCGATGATCATGATCTTGCGGCCCGCGAGTGCGATGCCGTCGGCGGGCACCTCCAGGGTCGCACTGCCGTATTCGAGGATGTACGTCTCGCTGAACACGGGCGGCGGCAGCTTGCCGCCCTTGCGCACCGCGAGCACGCCGATGCCCAGTCGCAGCGCAACCGCACCGCCGAGCAGAAAGCCGCGTGCGTCGACGCCCGCCACCAGGTCGGCGCCCGCGGCGATTTCGGCCATCGCGTCGGCGACGGCGGCGAGGCCTCGCGCGTCGGCGAGCACCGGGGTGAGGTCCTTGAACTGGATGCCAGGTTCGGGAAAGTCCGCCACCTCGCGAGTCAGCGAGTCGATCAACGACGACACGTCGCGAGCGGGGTCGGTCATTTGTTGAGCACCCATCTGTCCATGTTCCAGCCTGCACCCCAGCGAGTCGGGTTGCTGCTGACGGCGAACATCTTCTTCGACGTCAACAAGGTTCGCTGCTGACGGTAGAGGGGCAGCGTGGGCATGTCACCCCAGAGGACGGGACTGCCCTCTGCCAACAGTCGCGCTATTTCCTTGGCATCGAAGGTTACGGCCATCGCGTCGATGATCCCGTCGATCCGCTCGTTGACGTAGCCCGACAAGTTGTTTCCGTTGCCACTGTGAAAGGCGTAGGCGTCCATCGTCGAAGAACCAGTCGAACCACTGCCGGATGCGCCGCCCGTACTGGATAACAAGACGTCGATCTTGTTTTCCCGCAACGCCTGCGGACTGATCGCGGCGCCCGCGGCATCGGTCACGGCGATGCCGGCCGGGGCGCACGACTTGGCAATGGTGCCGACGGTCGCGGCCAGACGCGAGTTGGGTGTCTGATAGCCGATCCGCACCGCGATCTGCCTGCCTCCGATCGCGTCGCGCGCATCGTCGACGTTCGCAGCGCCGAATTGCCCGGCCTCGGCTTGCGCCTCGGCCGCGGTGATCGCTTCCTCCGCTGCGGCGTTGAGCCGACTGTTGGCGACGGGCACCTGGGCGTTGCGCGCGATCACGTCGCGCGGCGTGCACAACGCAACCGCACGGCGTACCGCAGGATCCGCGAGCGGGCCTGCAGCGGCGAAAATGAGCTGTTCGATTCCCGAGGACGGGCTGTCGGCGCGCGCGTAGACGTCGGGGACGTTGATCGTGCCCGCCGAGCCGACCGCGAAGTCGACGACGTCGTAGCTGCCCTGGACGAGGCGGTCCTGGATGTCCGCGCCGAGCGGCCACACCTTGACCGTCGCACTGATGGGCTTCGGACCCCACCACTTGTCGTTCGCGACGAGGACGACCGCACCGTCCGACGTGACGGAGCTCAGCTTGTAGGGACCGGAGGACGGGAAGCGTTTGAGGTCGACGTCCGGCGACAGGTTCCAGATGGTGTTCCATGCCTTGGCGATGCGATCGATCGCGGGGAGGTCGCTCGCCTGCAGCGCCTTGGTGACGCCACCGTCGCCAAGGCCCAGTTCGTCGGCGATGACGTGGGACGGCATCAGGGAGGTTGCGGCGAACAACTGGCCGTAGTCGACGAACGGGCGGTCTTGCGCAAACGAGACCCTCGCGCGCTTCGCGCCTGGCGCACAGTCGACGGCCGCGATGTCGCCGTAGCCAGCCCGACTGGCCGCATCGAAGGCCGGATAGCGCCCCGATTGCGACGCCCAGGCGAGCACCATGTCGTCGCACGTGATGGGCTTGCCGTCGGAGTACACGGCCTGATCGTTGATCTGGTAGTCGAGCACCAGCGGAGTTCGACCGACGATCGAGATGCTCCCGAAGTCGCGGTCGCCGACCACCTGCCCGTCGGGTCCGTGGTAGTTGAAGCCGGTGAGCACTCGGGCGAACGCCTGCGGACCCCCAGACGCCGCACCCTCCACCGTGTTGGTGTTGTAGGTGACGACCGTGCCGTCGATGGCGTAGTCGATCTGTCCCTCGGCGTCGCCCGAGCACGACGTCAGGCCCAGCGCCAAGACGCACGACAGCATCGCCGCCGGAATAGCGCCTCGCCGGAATCGGGCCGTCATCGCGGCTTAGCGCCTGGTGTTTCGCTTACCCGACGGCCTACCGGTCGGACGGGTCGGCTTCGCCCCTGGGGCGGGCTTCTCGGGCGCGACCGCCGTGCTGACCGTGCTGGCCACCTTCGCTGCGGCGACGGTCGCGGGTTCGGTTACGGCCGTCTCCGTCTCGGCGCTCGACTTGGCCGACGCGCCACGCCGACGGTTCTGCACTCGACGGGTGTGCGCACGGACCAGTTCGGTCCGTTCCCGCATGCTCACCAGCAATGGCGTCGCGAAGAAGATCGATGAGTACGTGCCGACGATGATGCCCACCAGCTGGACGATGGCCAGGTCCTTGAGCGTGCCGACACCGAGCAGCCACACCGCGACGACGATCAGGGCGAGCACCGGCAGCACCGAGATGAGGCTGGTGTTGATCGACCGCATGAACGTCTGGTTGATCGCGAGGTTCGCTTGCTCGGCGAAGGTCCTGCGGGTGGTGTGCTCGAAGCCGTGCGTGTTCTCTTCCACCTTGTCGAACACGATCACGGTGTCGTAGAGGGAGAAGCCCAGAATCGTCAGCAGCCCGATCACCGTCGCAGGGGTGACCTCGAAGCCCACCAACGAGTAGACGCCCGCGGTCACCGTCAGGTCGAATCCCAATGCGGCAAGCGCCGCCGCCGCCATGTATCTCTCGTAGCGCAGCGTGATGTAGATGGTGACGAGCACCAAGAACACGACGAGGGCGATGAGCGCCTTCTGCGTGATCTGACCGCCCCAGGTCTCCGACACCTTGGAGTCGCTGATCTGCTGCTTGCTCGGTTCGCCGTTGCCACCCTTCGGGTGAAACGCGTCGAACAGGGCCGTACGCAGCTGCTCGATCTGCGGCTCCGATAGCGTCTCGGACCGGATTTGCACCGTGGCCGACGCCCCGTTCCCGACGACGACGACCGACTCGGGTGCCTTACCGATCGCCTTCGTGAAGACCTCTTCGACCTGTTTGGTCGACGCGTCACCACGAGGCATCGACACCTTGGTGCCGCCCTCGAAGTCGATGCCGAGGGTGAAGCCGCGCAGGGCGATGCTGACGATCGCAACCGCGACGATCAGGCCGCTGATCGCGAACCACAGCTTGCGCTTGCCGATGACGTCGAAGGCGCCAGTTCCGGTGTACAGGCGGACGAAGAAGCCATGCTTCGGCAGGGTCGCGGTCGACCCCGTCAGCTCCTCTCCGGTGGGTCCGACCTCGACCACGTCGGTGTCGCTCTTGGCGTCGCTCTTGGCCATGGGTCTACCGCCTTCCCAACGGGTACGTGACGGCACGGCGTTCGCGGGCGATCTGCTGCACGGCACCCAGCCCGTTGAAGGCCGGCTTGGACAGCAGCGTGGACTTCGATGACAGGTACACGAGCGGCCACGTCACCAGGAACACGACCACGACGTCGAGGATCGTCGTGAGACCCAACGTGAACGCGAAGCCCTTGACCTGACCGACGGCCAGGATGTACAGCACCAAAGCCGCCAGGAAGCTGACGGCGTTGCCGGACAGAATCGTCTTCCGCGCACGCGCCCAACCGCGCGGTACCGCGGACCGATACGAGCGCCCCTCGCGGATCTCGTCCTTGATGCGTTCGAAGAACACGACGAACGAGTCGGCCGTAGTGCCTATGCCGATGATCAGACCAGCGATGCCTGCCAGGTCGAGCGTGTAGTTGATGTATCTACCCAGCAAGACGAGGATCGCGAAAACCATTGCACCCGAGGCCACTAGCGACAACGCCGTCAGTAGCCCGAGTACGCGGTAGTAGAGCAGGGAGTACACCAAGACAAGCCCAAGACCGATCGCACCGGCGATCAAACCCGCCCGCAAGGACGTCAAACCCAGTGTCGCAGAAACTGTTTCGGCCTCGGAAGACTCGAATGACAACGGCAGGGAGCCGTACTTCAACACGTTGGCGAGCTCACGCGCGGAATTGGCGTTGAACGATCCGGTGATCTGCGTACGACCGCCAGGAATCGCCTCGTTGATCGTCGGCGCGCTGACGACTTGCGAGTCGAGTGTGAACGCCGTCTGCGAACCGACGTTGGCTGCGGTGAAGTCCGCCCAGACGTTCGCCGCGTCACCCTTGAACTCGAGGTCGACGACATACTCGCCGCGTTGCGAATCGAGCCCGGAACTGGCGTCCTTGATCCCCTCGCCGCTAATGATCGACGGCGCGAGCAGGTAAACCACCTTGTGGTCCTGCGAGCACGTCACCAGCGGGAGCTTGGGATCGTCGTTGCCTGCGAGGTCGTCCTCCTTGTCGCAGCGAGTGGCCTGAAACTGCATCGCCAACGCCTGAATCTGTTGCTCGGTGCTCTGACGGAGTGCCTTCTCGTCGGCGATGCGCTGCGCCCGGTCCGCGCCTGGCTTCGGAGCCGGCGGCGGCACGGGAGCTGGCGGTGCAGGAGGTGGCGGCGTAGCAGGCGACGTCGTCGCCTCATTGGTGGCCGGTTGTCCCTCCGGAACCGGGGTGGTCGGGGCCGGGCTCGGCGACGGGGCCGGCTCCTCAGGGAACGGACGCGGCTGCGGTGCAGGCTCCGTGGCAGGAGCCTCGGATCCCGGTGCAGGCACGACGTTCGGCTGCGGGAGGGGCGCATTGGGGTCGAAGAGAGGTCCGCCGGAAGCGGGAGGGGGTGCACCGGGGGGCAGACCCGGTATCCCCGCAGGTGGCGCGCCTGGTTGCCCCTGAGCGGGCGGCTGTTGGCCTTGGCCCGCTGCCGCTATCGAGTGGATGACGGGCCGGATGTAGAGGCGGGCCGTCTGGCCGAGGTTTCGCGCCTCGCTGGAGTCGTTGCCCGGCACGGTGATGACGAGGTTGTCACCGTCGACGACGACCTCTGACCCGGAGACGCCGAGGCCGTTCACGCGGGCGCTGATGATCTCCTGCGCTTGGAGTAGCGATTCGCGGCTCGGCCTGGAGCCGTCGGGGGTGCGTGCGGTCAGCGTGACGCGCGTCCCGCCCTGAAGGTCGATGCCGAGCTTGGGTTCTGGCTGCTTGTTGCCGGTGAGGAATACCAAAAGGTACGCACCGATCAGCAGGACCAGAAATAGCGTCAGGTAGCGGTACGGGTGCACCGGCGGCGAAGACGATGCCACGTTGGTTGGGTCTCCTCAGATCAGTAAGACAGCACGCAAAGGGTACGTGGTGGAGCTGAGCCCTCAGCCGTCAGTCTTTCCCGACGCCTTCTTGACGCTGTCGGGGTCGGACGGAGCCTCGATGGCCGACGTCGTTTCGTATGTCGCATCGGTCGCGTCAAGGTGAGCGTCCAAATCGGCATCGTCGGCGTCGAAATCGTCATCGTCGTCGTCCTCGATGCGATCGCGGACGGCCAGCTTCATCCAGGTGGTGATGACGCCTGGAGCGATCTCGAGGTCGACGGTGTCGTCGGTGATGCCCTTGATCGTCGCCTGCAATCCCGACGTGGTGTGCACGCGATCGTCGATCTGAAGCGAGTCGTGCAGGTCGATCGTCGCCTGCATGGCCTTCTTCTGGCGCCGGGACGCGAAGAACATGAAGGCGCCGAGGATGATGAGCAGGGGCAGGAAGGTGACCAGTTCCATCGGAGCAATCGTCTTTCGTGTCGGTCAAGCTGGGTACGGCGTCCGGACGCATGTCACGGCAAGGCCTCGTAATCCACCAGTGTGCCATTGCGGTACCGGAGCGCAGTTGGCCCCCACCACGGCGAACTGCTACGACGGGTCACGGACCGAGCCTCGCAGGGCGTGAAGACCGCGGTGTTCGGGTGCGCGCCCAGGCTATCCGCCCATCCGTGGTGAAATCGCGGAATGCTCGGACATCTCGGTGTCAACGTCCCCGATCTCGCCTCGGCCAAGCGGTACTACGACGCGATCATGCCGTTGCTCGGATTCGATCGGCATCTCGATGCCGCAGACCAGTTCGCGTACCGCCCCGCCGGCGGCAAACCTGGCACGTACTTGTTCTTCTATCCGTCTGCGGAGCCGTCCGAATATTCGAGGCACCGGACCGGGCTGCAGCATCTGGCGTTCATGGTGCGTACCCGAACGGCCGTCGTCGACGTCCACGCCGCCGCCACGGACCTCGTTCAGAGTTTTGGAGGACAGGTCGTGCACCAGCCGCGCGTGTTTCCCGAATACCCACAGCCGTACTTCGCGACGTTCTGGCTCGACCCGTGGGGGCTGATGCTCGAGGCTGTATGCCATCACGACCGAGACTGACTGGCAGCTACGAAATCCGTTGCTGCATTCCACTAATGCTGATGATCTCGACGTACGGTGCATGAGTTTCCAATCGGATCGGTGTCCGTCGGACTAAGCTCAACCGCGACCCCTCGCTCCCCCGGCGTGTGGCGTCGAAACCCATCGGTCACTTCAGGAGGCGGTCAGTTGAGCACCCTCGAACAGAGTCGCTACCTAGCAACGGCGATTCCTGGTCCGCGATCACAGGAGCTGATCGGAAGGAAGAACGCCGCCGTCTCTCGCGCCGTAGGAACCACCATGCCGGTGTACGCGGCGCGCGCAGGCGGCGGCATCGTCGAAGACGTCGACGGCAACCGCCTCATCGACCTCGGCTCCGGCATCGCGGTGACCACCATCGGCAACGCGTCTCCACGGGTCATCGAAGCGGTGTCGGCGCAGGCCGCCGAATTCACCCACACCTGCTTCATGATCACGCCATACGAGGAGTACGTGGCCGTCTGCGAACAGTTGAATCGGCTCACCCCCGTCAAGGGCGAGAAACGCTCTGCGCTATTCAACTCCGGGTCGGAGGCCGTCGAGAACGCGGTGAAGATCGCTAGGACCTATACGCGCAAGCAGGCGGTCGTATCCTTCGACCACGCCTACCACGGCCGTACCAACCTCACGATGGCGCTGACCGCGAAGTCGATGCCCTACAAGCACGGCTTCGGTCCGTTCGCACCCGAGATCTATCGGGCTCCGCTTTCGTACCCGTTCCGCGACGCGGAGTTCGGCAAGGAATTGGCCACCGACGGCGAACTCGCCGCCAAGCGCGCTCTGAGCGTCATCGACAAACAGGTCGGAGCCGACAACCTCGCCGCGGTCATCATCGAACCGATACAGGGCGAAGGCGGCTTCATCGTGCCCGCGGAGGGCTTCCTGCCGACGCTGCTCGACTGGTGCCGCAAGAACGACGTCGTCTTCATCGCCGACGAGGTGCAGACCGGATTCGCCCGAACGGGAGCGATGTTCGCTTGCGAGCACGAAGGCATCGACCCAGACCTCATCGTTACGGCAAAGGGCATCGCAGACGGCCTGCCCCTTTCGGCGGTCACGGGTCGCGCCGAGATCATGGACGCGCCACACGTCAGCGGCCTCGGCGGGACATACGGCGGCAACCCGATCGCCTGCGCGGCCGCGCTGGCGACGATCGAGACCATCGAAGCCGATGGCCTCGTCGCGCGTGCCAACGAGATCGAGGCCCTGATGAAGGATCGGCTTGGCAGGCTGCAGGCCGACGACGACCGCATCGGGGACGTGCGCGGTCGCGGCGCAATGATCGCCGTCGAGCTGGTCAAGGCCGGAACGACCGAACCCGATGCCGACCTCACCAAGGCGCTGTGTGCTGGGGCCCACGCCGCGGGCGTCATCGTATTGTCCTGCGGCACGTTCGGAAACGTCCTTCGCTTCCTGCCACCATTGCCCATCAGCGACGAACTGCTCGACGAGGGCCTCGACGTGCTCGCGCTCGTCCTCAAGGATCTATAGGAGTTGGAACTCGTGACCACCGTCAAGAACTTCATCGGGGGCGAATCGGTCGATTCCGTCAGCGGCGCGACGATGCCGTTGATCGACCCAGCCACGGGCGAGGAGTACGGCACTGCGCCGATCTCCAACGAGAAGGACATCGACAATGCCTACGCCTCCGCTGCGGAGGCCTTCAAGGACTGGAAGCGCTCGACGCCGTCGGTCCGGCAGAAGGCGCTGCTCGACTTCGCCGACGAGGTGGCAGGCGCCGCCGAGGAATTGGTGGCTGCCGAGGGCCGCAACACCGGCAAGCCCAACCACGTGACGATGGCCGAAGAAATTCCGCCGATGGTCGACCAGATCCGCTTCTTTGCCGGTGCCGCAAGGGTTTTGGAGGGCAAGTCCGCTGGCGAGTACATGACCGACCACACGTCCTGGATACGGCGTGAACCGGTCGGCGTCATCGGTCAGGTCGCTCCGTGGAACTACCCCATGATGATGGCGATCTGGAAGTTCTGTCCCGCGGTCGCGGCAGGTAACACCGTCGTCATCAAGCCCAGTGACACCACACCGGTCACCACGGTGATGCTGGCGGAACTCGCTGCCAAGCACTTCCCGCCTGGCGTGCTGAACGTCGTGACGGGCGACCGCGTCACGGGCGCCGCCCTTGTCGCGCACCCCACCCCGCAGATGGTGTCGATCACCGGCTCGGTCGCGGCGGGTCGCGCAGTTGCCGTCAGCGCTGGCGGCCACCTCAAGCGCACTCACCTCGAGCTCGGCGGCAAGGCTCCGGTGATCGTGTTCGAGGACGCCGACATCGCCGCGGCCGCAGAGGGAATCGCGACCGCGGGCTACTTCAACGCGGGCCAGGACTGCACTGCCGCCACCCGGGTGCTCGCCCACTCCTCGGTGGTGGAGGAACTCACGGCGGCGTTGGCGGAGCAGGCCAAGGGCGCTGAGACGACCTTCGGCAAGGCCGCCGACGACGAGGATGCGTGGGTGCCCCCGGTCAACAACGTCAACCAGATGGATCGAGTGCTGAGCTTCTTCGACGACGTGCCGAGCCACGCTTCCGTAGTCGTTGGCGGAAACCGACAGGGGGACAAGGGTTTCTACGTCGAGCCGACCGTCGTGGGCGGTTTGCTTCAGGACGACAGAATGATCCAAAACGAGATCTTTGGGCCCGTGATCACCGTGCAGTCGTTCAGCGACGAGGAACAGGCGCTCGAGTGGGGCAACGGCGTCGAGTACGCGCTGGCGTCGTCGGTGTGGACCAAGGACGTCTCGCGGGCCATCCGGATGTCGAATGCGCTCGACTTCGGCTGCGTCTGGATCAATACGCACATCCCGCTCGTCGCCGAGATGCCACACGGCGGGTTCAAATCGTCTGGGCACGGCAAGGACTTGTCGATGTACGGCCTGGAGGACTACACCCGCATCAAGCACGTCATGGTGTACACCGGCTAATTGCGATTTCGGCGCGCAAACCGCTCATATATGGGTGGAAACCGCGCCGAAATCACCGTGTGGCGAGCCAGAATTCACGAACCGCCTTCTCGATGCCCACCGTGTCGAGCAACAACGGCGATACGTGCCCGGTGCCCGTGACTGCCTCCACCTTGGCATCGGCCATCGTCGACGCGATCACCTGTACGTCGGCGACCTGCCACCCCATGGCGTCGTCGCGAGCGACCACGAACAGGGTCGGCACCTTGATCTGCACGACGTCCGCCGCGATTCCCTGGCGACCGAGCATCATCGAACGCATCGCGTGAAACATGCCGTCGCGATCGGCGATGATCTCCGCGCGGATGGGTGGCATCCGCCTAACCGAACTGGCCGAGCGAGCCCAACTCAGCCTTGCCGCCACCTCGGAGTTGGTGAACGATCTCGCCGACCTGGGTTACCTGACCCGTCGTCCGGATCCGACCGACGGGCGCGCAAAGCTCATCGACCTGACCGGGCGAGATCGCGATCTGATGACCGCTGCGGGCGACCGGGTGGCTGACATTGAGCGCCGTTGGCCGAAAACCCTGGGTGGCAAGGACTTTGAGAACATGGCAGCCACGATGCAACGCCTGCTCGATGACCTCGATCCGAGGGACTCACGCGGCTGACCCACGCCGCTCTGACCGATTGGACGTGGGAACCGTCGTCGTGCCCGCGATCTATCGCGTGTGGCCGTCAGCGCGCGACGGGCGTTGCGACGCTGTCGTGGCGCCGGGTGCGGAAGCGGTCGCGCCAGGTCCGCCGCGGCCGATCGTCGATGTCGCGATCGACGATGGGTTCGCGAGCCGTCGCCGTCGTATCGGTCGCGACTGCAGGCTCCACCACGTCAGACTCGCGGACGACTTCGTCACGGGGATGGTGCACGACGGCCGAACGTTCGATCGCAGCAACGTCGCGCACACTCCGAACCGAAACACGCCCCAGCGCAGTGGCACCGAGGAAGATGATCAACGCTCCGAGACCGTAGAAGTAGGTGAGCTCGAGCCAGGCCGCCTTGGCTTCGGTCGGCGCCACCGGGGCGCCGATTTCGCCGATCGTCAATGTGGTGGCAACGACGCGGCCCACGACGAACCAGGCACCCGCGACGATGGCCAACCACGCGCCAAGCATTGCCGTGGCGCGATTGGTCGAGCGCACCAACAGGAGTCCGCCGATGACCGTGACGGCCCCTGGAAGCACTTCGAGCCAGCCCCGCGCCGCGCTCCAGGCGGAGCCCTGGTCGGGGTTGTAGGCGAAGTCGAAAGAAGGTCCTGCGAACGCGATGACAGCGCCCCAAATCCCCAGCGCTATCAAAACGATTCCACTGAATGCGCCACGACTGCGCGCGATCGTCAGCCTGCCTCCGCGCGGGGTCGTCTCGGTGTCCGCGTGCGCCATGATGGCCTCCTCGGTGATGTGCGCGGCGGCATGGTCAGCCGCCCTATGGGTCCCGTCTACCCACAATGCCGGTACGGCAATCCAGCCAGCGTCACATCAGAGAAGGAGGCCCACCACCAGAAGGATGACCGCTACCAGCGGGAACGTACCCTGCACGACGGCCGACCGGGCCTTGCTGGGCGACGAAATGCCCAGTACCAGAGCTGCCGCGAGCATCGACCCGACGCCCGCGAAGACCAGCGCGAGGCCCACCGCAACGCAACCGGAGACCGCGAACGCAATGCCCGCTGCCGTGACGATCGCCAAGAAGAGGTTGTAGAAGCCCTGATTGAAGGCAAGCTCCTTGGTCGCCAGGGCTTGTTCCTCCGTGGTGCCGAACGTCGCCCGCGTGCGGGGCGCGGTCCACAGCAACGACTCCAACGCGAAGATGTAGACGTGCAGTATTGCGGCAAGTGCCGCGAAGACGACTCCAGCTGTGATCACTTGTTTGAACCTTCGTCGTCGGCGTCGGTGGATTCGGTCGGCAGTTTCGCGTCCACCGTTTCGGCGGCCGCAATGACTACCGGGTCTTCGACGGTCGGCACCGCTGCGGCATCGGCCGCGGGTGGCACCACGTCGGCACCGTCCTCCGACGCGAGCATCGCGACCGGGCTCGCGGCCGCCTTCTTTGGCTCGGATGTCTTCGCGGGCCTCTTGACGGCAGCCTCTTTCGCCCGCACCGATGGCGGAAAGGCGAGCAGCACCAGACCCATCAGGGCCATCCAGGCGACGGTGCCGTACGCGGCGGGAAGGCCGAGCCACGTGTGGGCCAAGGCCAGAATGCCCAGAACACCCGCCGCTGCCGTCCACTTGGGCAGGACCTGCGTGCGCCAGATGGCATAGGACGTCGCGAACATCACGATGGCCGAACCGATTTGGCTGTAGTGGTAGAGCCAAACCGACAGGGCGAGGAACGGTCGAACGACACCGACCTCGATCACGTCACCGAACCGGGCGATGACCGCCGGAATGGCCACTTCGGTCGCGAGTCCCGCGGCGGTGAGCGCGATGAAGACCGCGCCACCGATGACGGCCATGTAGACCGCAGGCTCGGGTCCCATGGCCGCACGCAGCACGGCGACCAGAACGGCGATGAACACGATGCCGAGAAATAGGTGGATCAACGGAATCGTCCCGTTTGCGGCGATGAACGATTCTGCCTTCTCGTAATAGCCAGCCAACTTCTCTGGGGTATTGGGCAACTCAGGCGACCCCACCACGTACGCCGGGATGGCCGTCGCCGCTGCGGCAACCCCGCAGAGACCACCAAGGCGCACCGCCGTGCTATTCATATCCGTTGGCTCCCAATTTCACTCGAATAGCCCTGCCTGCCCGAAACCGGCCGCGCCGACGGGCGGCGTCATCCCCAGGTGCATCCACGCCAACGCCGTCGCGACGCGTCCGCGCGGCGTCCGAGCAATCATTCCCGCGCGCACCAGGAAAGGTTCGCACACCTCTTCCACCGTTGTCGCCTCTTCGCCAACCGCGACCGCGAGGGTCGAAACGCCGACTGGTCCGCCGCCGAAACTGCGGACGAGCGCGGACAGCACGGCGCGGTCGAGTCGGTCCAAGCCGAGCTCGTCGACGTCGTAGACAGCAAGCGCCAACTTGGCGATGTCACGGTTGATTACGCCGTCGGCACGTACTTCTGCGTAGTCACGGACCCGGCGAAGCAACCGGTTGGCGATCCGCGGGGTGCCCCGTGATCGGCGTGCGATCTCGGCCCCCGCCTCGGTGCCGAGCTCGATGCCGAGGATCCCGGCCGAGCGGAAGAGCACGCGCTCCAACTCGACGGGCTCGTAGAAGTCCATGTGGGCGGTGAACCCGAACCGGTCGCGAAGGGGCCCGGTCAACGCTCCCGATCGCGTCGTCGCCCCCACGAGGGTGAACGGTGCGACCTCTAGTGGTATCGAGGTGGCTCCCGGGCCCTTGCCGACCACGACGTCGACCCGGAAGTCCTCCATCGCGAGATAGAGCATCTCCTCGGCGGGCCGGGCGATGCGGTGGATCTCGTCGATGAACAGCACGTCGTGCTCGACCAGGTTGGACAGCATCGCCGCCAAGTCGCCCGCCCGTTCTAGCGCCGGTCCGGACGTCACCCGAAGCGAGGTGCCGAGTTCGGCGGCGATGATCATCGCCAGCGACGTCTTGCCCAGGCCTGGCGGCCCCGACAGCAGGATGTGATCCGGTGTGCCGCCTCGGTTCTTTGCGCCCTCCAGCACCAGCTGCAGCTGCTCGCGCACACGTGGCTGGCCGATGAACTCGCGCAACGTGCGGGGGCGCAGGCTGGCGTCGATGTCGCCTTCTCCGACGGTCAGCGCCGCCGACACCTCGCGATCGCTGGTGTCCTCGTGCTCGGCACCGTCGAGATCGTCGAACCGGCCCATCACTTCCTGCCCAACATCGACAGTGCGGCCCGCAACGCGCTAGAGGTAGTGGCATCGGGCTCCTCCGCAAGCACCTTGTCGGTGGCCTCCTCGGCTTGCTTGGCCGCAAAGCCAAGGCCGACAAGGGCTTCCACGACGGGACTCCGCACGGCATGCCCGACCGCGGCCACCGAGCCACCGGTAGTCACCATGGGCCCTATCTTGTCGCGCAGCTCCAGCACCAACCGCTCGGCACCGCGCTTGCCAATTCCGGGCACCCGCGTCAGTGCGGTGACGTCACCATCGGCGAGCGCCTGGCGCAGGGTTTGCGCGTCGTACACGGCAAGTGTCGCCAGCGCGATCTTTGGGCCGACACCCGATACGCCGAGCAGCGTGCTGAACAGGTCGCGCGCATCTGCGTCTGCGAAGCCGTAGAGCGTCATGGAGTCCTCGCGCACGATCATCGCGGTGATGAGCCGGGTCTCCGTGCCGCGACGCAAGGTCGACAGGGTCGACGGCGTGGCCATCACCTTGTACCCAACGCCAGCGGCCTCGACCACCGCGTGGTCCAGCGCGATGTCGATGACCTCGCCACGCACGGATGCAATCATCGCGCCGCCCTCAATTTCGCCTGGTACTTCTTCTGGTGTTCTGCAGCCATCGCCTCGGCCTTGGCCATCCTGGCGATCATCGGCGCCCGCCAGCAGTGGCAGATCGCCAACGCCAACGCATCGGCAGCGTCTGCGGGAGTCGGTTTCGTCTGCAGCGCAAGGATTCTCGTGACCATCTCGGTGACCTGAGCCTTATCGGCCCGTCCGTTGCCGGTAACGGCCGCCTTCACCTCGCTCGGCGTGTGAAAGTGCACGTCGATGTCGCGCCTGGCCGCGGCCAGCGCGATCACGCCACCTGCCTGCGCGGTACCCATCGCCGTGTTTGCGTTCTGATTGGCGAACACCCGCTCGATCGCGATGACGTCTGGCCGGTGCGTATCCATCCAGTGCTCGACGGCGTCGCTGATGATCAGCAACCGCTTCTGCAGCGGGTCACCGGACGGCGTGCGAACGACGTCGACGTCCAACGCGATGACCTGACGTCCGCCTCGGCCCTCGATGACCGAAAGCCCACAGCGCGTCAGGCCCGGGTCGACGCCCATCACGCGCACGTTGACTCCCTCGGACACGAACAACTGTTCGATACCTTAACGGCCCCGGGCGGCCGGTTCCGGCAGAGACACGCCACTAGGGTCAACATTCGGTACCGCAACACCGTTCGAGAAGTGGACGCGCAACGTCACCGAGATCATGGGCACCGTCGAATTCGACGTCGAGTAGTCGGTCCCATTCGACGCCATGCGCTCCGAAATGGACAGGCTGCCTGCGAAACAGTGACCAGTGGCGGGCGCCTCCTACGAAGACGAATTCGTCGGTTCCAACGGCAGCTCTGACGGTCGCAAATGACTCGGCTTCAGCGCGACGCCGCGATATCGCGGCGAAAGGACCCGGCCCGCGGCGAGAAGTGGTTCGGTGCTGCGAAGTGTTCGCGCCAGGAGGAAGGCGCCCTCTAGTGCGCCGATCAGCACGACCGTGACGTCGCGTGCCGTCGGCTCGGGCAGCCCGCGCGAGCAGAAGTACGCCGTGCCGCCGTCGAGCCAGCTGGTGAAGATGGTCGACGTCGTATCGCGCAGTTCGGTGACGGTGTCGGCGACTTCTGCAGCGACGCTCGCCACCGGGCACATGTTGGCGAAGCCGGTCGACGCCATGTCCTCGGCGGCCTGAGCGAACGCCGCTTCGATCGCCTCGCCGAGGTCGTCGAAGTGGTCGACGATCGTGGGGATCAGCAGGCCATACGCTGCGCCGGCGTTGAGCAGCGCTTCGCGTGCAATCTGGGTCTTGCCGCCGGGAAAGTGGTGGTAGATCGATCCGATCGGCGCGCCAGAAGCAGCGACGACGTCCTTCATCGCCACGGCGGCATATCCCCTGTGCCGCATCAACTCCGCGGCGGCAGTGAGAATCGATTCCCTCGTCGACCTTGCCAATTTCGCCTCCTCCGGACACACTAGAGCATACATTCTAGAATCAACGTTCTAATGGAGGTTCGAACGATGCACTCCGTCGACGTCACGGCAGGGACCATTGAATACCGCGAGGAGGGCGATCCCATGGGCCCTCCGGTCGTCCTGCTTCACGGCGTGCTGATGAACGACCGCCAATGGGATCTGACGTTGCCGCTGCTGCCCACCGGATACCGCTACCTCCTGCCGGTCCTGCCGCTGGGCGGGCACCGCGTGCCGATGCGCGAAGACGCCGACCTGACGATGCCCGCGATGGTGGGGGTCGTCGCCGACTTCCTCGACGCCCTCGGCCTGACCGACGTCACACTCGTCGTTACCGACTGGGGCGGCCCGATCTTCCTGACCGACATGCAGCGCGACAAGCGCGTATCGAAGATGGTGATCTGCCCATCCGAGGCGTTCGAGAACTTCCCGCCCGGCTTCCCCGGCAAGGTGACGTGGTTGGTGACTCGCACGCCCCTGACGGTGTCGATTGCGATGCGCCAGCTGCGCGTCGGTTGGGTACGCAAGCAGTACCTGATGTTCGGCATGATGGCCAAGAAGGCGATACCCCAACCCATCGTGGATGGCTGGTTCGAAATAGCCTTGCAGGACAAGCGAATTCGACGTGACCTCATCAAGTACTGCCGCACCAAGTTCGTGAAGGACGAACTCGTCAACGCCACCGAGCGACTGAAGGACTTCGATGGCGAGGTGCTGGTGTTGTGGAGCCACAATCCGGTCATGCCCGACGAGCACGCGACACGGCTGGCCGACCTGACCGGCGGTACCCTGCGCTACGTCGACGACGCCAACGTGCTGATCATGCTCGACGCGCCCGAACAGACCGCCCGCGAACTCGGTGCGTTCCTGGCGAGCTAGCTTGGAGGGGTGACCGCTCTCGACTCCCCCACCCCGTCAGCCATGCCACGGTTTCACCTGGCCATGCCCGTCGATGACCTGGAAGCAGCGCGACACTTCTACGGAAACGTATTGGGGCTCAGCCAAGGTCGTAGTGCCGATCGATGGGTGGACTGGAACCTGCACGGCCACCAGTTGGTCACCCATCTGGCCCCGAGCGACTCTCCGCGGGCACACAATCCGGTGGACGGCCACGACGTCCCCGTCCCGCACTTCGGCCTGCTGCTGAGCATCGAGGAATTTCATCGACTGGCCGAACGACTGCGCAGCCACGAAGCCGAGTTCGTCATCGAACCGTACCTGCGCTTCGAGGGGCAGACCGGAGAGCAATGGACCATGTTCCTTCTCGATCCCGCGGGAAATGCCTTGGAGTTCAAGGCCTTTGCCGATGACTCTCAGATCTTCGCGGTCGAGGCGACTCGATGAAGCGGGTCGTCATTGCGGGCGGACATGGCAAGATCGCCCTCATTCTGGAGAAGCTGCTCGCCGAGCGTGGCAACTCGCCCGCGGGCCTGATCCGCAATCCCGCGCAGGTCGACGACCTTCGACGAGTGGGGGCGGAGGCGCTCGTCGTCGACCTCGAGCGCGCATCTGTCGAGGAGGTCGCTCGACATCTCACCGGGGCCGACGCGGTGGTGTTCGCCGCCGGAGCCGGGCCAGGAAGCGGGATCCCGAGGAAGGCGACGGTCGACCGCGACGCCGCGATCCTGCTCGCCGACGCCGCGGAGGTGGCCGGGGTCGTGCGGTACCTGATGATCTCGGCGATGGGTGCCGACGGCGAAACCGCAGGCGAGGGACGCGACGAAGTCTTCGCGGCGTACCTGCGCGCCAAGGCGGCCGCGGACGACGCGTTACGGGCGAGAACCACTCTCGACTGGACCATCGTGCGGCCCGGCCTGCTCACCGACGAGCCGGGCACCGGTCGGATTCAGATTGCCGAGTCAACCGGGCGCGGGAGCATCCCCCGCGCTGACGTCGCAGCTGTGCTCGTCGAACTGCTCGACGCGCCCGAGTCCGTGGGCGCCACGGTCGAATTGATCTCGGGCGACACGCCGATTCCTGACGCCGTGTCGGACCTGGGTCGGTAACCCCCGCACCGCTTACCATTCGGCATGGCATTCACGGGGCCGCGCGAGGCGATCCATGACATCAGCGCCAGGACCTCGAGACCTATCTGGGCTGTTGGTCCGAGGACGGCAGACGCACCGGCGCTGGCGGCGAGGCCTACGGCAAGGCCGAGCTGCGCTCGCACTGGAAGGGCATCGTATGGCGTTGGCTGGCACACGCGATGAGTCAGGATGGGGCCTTCTCCACCAAGTGCCCAGAGGTCCGCGTGATACCAGGCACCACGCGCCACGGTACAACTTGACGAGGTGAGCAATGCCCAACGGCCACAACAACAATGAGCGTTTTGGCGCCACCCCTGGCCGTCCCCGGAGCGAACAATCCAAGACTGCCGTGTTACGAACGACGTCGAGGTTGCTGCGCGAGGTCGGACTGAGCGCGATGACTACCGAGCAGATTGCGGCCCAGAGCGGTACTAGCAAGGCCACTATCTACAAGTGGTGGCACAACAAGTTCGCGGTCGCGGTGGAGGCGTTTCTCTCAGAACTTCACACCGAATCCGCGGATCCCGACACCGGGTCCGCGGTCCGCGACTTCGAGCTCGTCCTGCGCGGGGTGATGCGGTTCTATGACAGCGATGGCGGTCGGGTGTTCGCCGAGCTGGTGGGACAGGCCCAGTCCGACCCCGTGATCGAGGTCGAGTTGCGCGAGCATCTGATTCAGTCCCGACGCGATGTGGGGCGAAAGATCTGGTCCCGCGGCGTCGAGCGCGGCGAACTGCGCGCCGACGTCGACGTCGAGATCGCGCTCGATCTCATCTTCGGTCCAGCGATGTACCGGTTGGTTGCCTCGCACGACCCGCTCGACGATGCGACCGCCGACGCCGTCATCGCGGCAGTCATGCGCGGCCTCGCACGGTGACGTAAACCACGACGTCCGAGGGAACATCGTGCGCCTTCCCAGCGCTGCACATTTCGAAACTGCACGTTCAGTTTTGAAAAGGAGAACCATCATGTCCCTCACCTACCGCCACCTCGCCCCAGCCGTTCTCGCCGGTGCCGCCGCGCTCGCCGTCATCGCCGCGCCCGCGGCCTCAGCCGCCGACGACACCCATCTGAACTGCGCGTACCAAAGCACCGGCAATAGCGTGTGCGAGTCGCCGGGCAACGTTCAACTGACCGCAACACCGCAGTACGTTCCATACGAACCGCAGTACCCGTACCTATACGGCAACCCCATCTTCATCCACCACGTGGGCGGCGGCCACGGAGTGGGCGGCCATCGGTAACCCGTCGGCTCGTCAGTCCTCGTCGAGCGCGGACAGCACCTCGTCGGAGAGATCGACGTTGGTCCAGACGTTTTGCACGTCGTCGCTGTCCTCCAGAGCGTCGACGAGCTTGAAGACCTTGCGTGCACCGTCGACGTCGACCGGAACGCTGACCGACGGTTGGAAGCTCGCCTCGGCTGACTCGTAGTCGATGCCCGCATCCTGCAGAGCAGACCGAACCGCTATCAGATCGGTGGGCTCGGAGATCACCTCGAAGCTGTCACCGAGGTCGTTGACGTCCTCGGCGCCCGCATCGAGTACGGCGGTCAGCACGTCGTCCTCGGTGAGGTCGTTCTTCTCAAGGGTGACCACGCCCTTGCGCGTGAACAGGTACGACACCGAGCCGGGGTCGGCCATGTTGCCGCCGTTGCGGGTCATCGCGACGCGGACCTCACCTGCGGCACGATTGCGGTTGTCGGTGAGGCATTCGATGAGCACCGCAACGCCATTGGGCCCGTAACCCTCGTACATGATGGTCTGCCAGTCGGCACCGCCGGCTTCTTCACCGGCACCTCGCTTGCGGGCCCGCTCGATGTTGTCGTTGGGCACCGACGTCTTCTTGGCCTTTTGGATCGCGTCGTACAGCGTCGGGTTTCCGTTGGGATCGCCACCGCCAGTGCGCGCCGCGACCTCGATGTTCTTGATCAGCCGGGCGAATTCCTTGCCGCGGCGCGCGTCCTTGACGGCCTTTTGATGTTTGGTGGTCGCCCACTTGGAATGGCCGCTCATGCAGGTACTACCTCTTCTTGTCTGGCGTGAAGTCCAATCGTTGAGTCTACGTGCAGGTTCGACGAGGCCCGAAACGCGTCAGCCAAGTCCGTCCTCGATGTAGCGCTGAAGGTTTGGCGCGACCGCGGCGACGAGCTCGTCGTCGCTCATCGTGGCGACCGGTTCGATCTTCCAGACGTAGCGCATCATCGCCAGACCCATGATCTGCGAGGACACCAGGCCACTGCGCTTCTTGCGGTCCTGTTCGTCGACGCCCAGTTGCGAGACACCCATGAGCTGACCTTCGACCACTCGCCGCAGCTTCTCACGGGTCGATTCGTCGTGCGCCGCGGTCAGCAGGACCGCCCGCAGCACGGGTCCGATCTCGTCGTCTGCCCACGCTCCCAGCATCAGCTTCAACAGCGCCGCACCGAGGTCGCCGACGGGCGTCCCCCACGTCTTCGCCACATCCTCCAGCCAGCGCTGCGGAGGTGTCGTGGCCGCGTCGAGCAGCGCTTCCTTGGACGCGAAGTAGTGGTAGACCAGCGCCGGATCGACATCCGCGGTACGCGCAACGGCTCGAATCGTGGTGCCGGCCCAACCGTTCTGCGCGAACTCACCGCGAGCGGCAATGAGGATGCGTGCCGACAACACACCCCGTTCGTCGCGCGGGCCGGGGGGCGGCTTCCTTGGAGTTCTGGCCACCAAAAGACCATAGCAAGAGTTTCACGTTGCGTTGAGTTAAATTTCAACGTACCGTGAAACTCATGCACGTCACCTCGCCCTCGGAGCACCTCAACGGCCCACAATCCACCGGCCGTGAATTTCGCAACTTGAGCGAACCCAAACACGGCATTCAGCACGACATCAACGTGCCGGTGCCGGTGCGCGACGGGGTGTCGCTCATGGCGGACGTCCATCGACCCAACGCGGACGGCAAATTTCCCGCGCTCATCGCCGCCTCGCCCTACCCGCGCCAGATCCAAGACCTTGGCGCGCCAATGGGTTTCATCGAAGCAGGCAATACGCCGTTTTGGGTGTCACGCGGTTACGTCCACGTCATCGCCAACGTGCGGGGCACCGGCGGATCCGGCGGCGAGTTCGGATTCTTCGACGCCAACGAACGTCGCGACATGCACGATCTGGTCGAGTGGGTCGCCGCGCAGCCGTGGTGCGACGGCAATGTCGGAATGATCGGCATCAGCTACTTCGCGATGACCCAACTCGAGGCCGCTGTCGAGCGGCCGCCGCATCTCAAGGCGATCTTCCCGCTCGCCGTCACCTCCGACCTGTTCGAGGCCGCGTCCCACCATGGCCTCGTCAGTTCCTCATTCATAACGCCATTCCTGTCGATGTTGGGTCTGACGAGCGCTCGTAGCGACGAGTTCTGGCGCAGTCTGCCGTTGCAGCTGGCCCGCAAGGTGCTCAACCTCCCGCCGCTACACCGCAAGTTCGGCACCATGAATGGCGAAGCCGCCGTCACGATGATGCACGAGCTCCTCAAGCTCCCCCACGACCCGCATCCGTGGGATCAACTGTGGCTCGACGTGTTCGTCAACCACCCCGTTCGCGACTCATGGTGGGACGAAAGGGATCTCACGCCACGATTGAAGGACATCGAGATACCCGTGTATCTCGGTTGCGATTGGGAGAATGTGCCCTTGCACCTGCCGTCGACGTTCGTCACCTGGAAGGCCTTGGCAGACAACCCCAATGTGCAGATGGGCATACTGGACAAGTTTGGGCTGACGTGGCCGTGGGAGAGTCTGCACACAGAGGCACTCGCGTGGTACGACCACTGGCTGAAGGGCGTGGACACCGGCATCCTCGACGGTGACCCAGTCCGATATGCGTTGCCGGGGGCAGAAGGTTGGTATACCGCCGCGTCGTGGCCACCGCCAGCGACGCACCGCGAACTGGCGCTGTGTGCCGACGGCGTCCTCGATGCCAACGAGGGCCCCTCGGGCGCACTAAAATTCATGGTGCTCGGCGCCGGGACCGGCCGAGTCAAGGCCAGTGAGCTCGACCCGCCTGCCACGCTCACCTGGACGTCGGCGCCCTTCGAAGCGGACCTCGACGTGATCGGGGACATCGAGCTGAAACTCGTCGCCTCGACTACGGCCGCCGACACCGCCTGGCTGGTGACGCTACGGGACGTCGCACCCGACGGCGAAGTCACCGACGTCACCGCGGGCTGGCTTCGCGCCAGTCTGCGCGACGTCGATCTGTCGGCCAGCTCACCCGGCGCCCCAGCACTGTCGTGTCGGACTGCGGTTGCGGTGCCGATCGGAGAAGACGTCGAGTACCGAATTCCATTGGTGCCCAACGCCAGAAGGTTCGCGACGGGGCACCGCATTCAGCTGGTGCTCGCCGGCGACGACCAGGATCCCGCGATCCCGGCCGTCATGAACTTTCGTCACGCGAGCGTGGGAACCAGCAGCCTCAATACGGTTAGCTCGACTTCCCGCCTGCTGCTCCCGGTCGTTCGTCGATCGTAATTTCTGGAGGTGAGCCACCGATCACAGGTCGTCAGCCGTCGGGCAACGTACTATCCCGGCTCCGCCTCATCGACGTCCACGACGTGGAAGAGGTATGCCCGCGAATTTCTGCTACAGCGATGCGACGAACATCGCATGCACTCGGCGGTCGCCCGTGATCTCCGGGTGAAACGACGTCGCGAGCATGCGACCCTGCCGCACTGCGACGGGATGTCCCGCGGCCCGAGCGAGCACCTCGACGTCGGGCCCGATTCGCTCCACCCATGGCGCACGAATGAACACCGCGTGGACTGGCAGATCGAAACCAGTGAAGTCGACGTCGCCCTCGAACGAATCAACCTGCCTGCCAAAGGCATTGCGCCGAACCGTCATGTCGATCGCACCCAGCGGCAGAGCCTCGCGGCCAGGCACGCCTGCATCGACGATCTCGGTGGCCAGCAGAATCATCCCGGCACACGACCCATAGGCAGGCATGCCGTCGGCCAACCGTTTTCGCAACGGGTCCAGCAAGTCGAGTTCGCGCAACAGGTGGCTCATCGTGGTCGACTCTCCACCTGGAATCACCAGTGCGTCAACCGAATCCAGCTCCGAAACTCTGCGCACCTTGATGGCTACGGCACCTGCCTCGGTGAGCGCAGCGAGGTGCTCGCGGGTATCACCTTGCAGCGCAAGGACACCGACGCGGGGCGTCACTTGTTGGGCGGCGTGAAGTCACGCTGGTAACGGGTCAACCCCTCTTGCATCACCGCAGCGACCATCTCACCGTACTGGTTGAACAGCTTTCCCTGCGTCAGCGCTCTACCGCCGCACGCCGACGGCGACGACTGGTCGTACAGCAGCCATTCATCGGCGCGGAACGGGCGCATGAACCACATCGCATGATCGAGCGACGCGACCATCAGATGTTTGCGCTCTTCGAGGTGGTTGACCTGGGCAGAGCCCAACAACGTGAGGTCGCTCAGATATGCCAACGCACAGATGTGCAGGACCGGATCGTCAGGCAGCGGATCAGTGTGGCGGAACCACACCTGCTGTTGGGAGGCCTTGCCAGGCAGACGGGCGACCTGGTCGCGCGGCACGATACGGACGTCCCACTCTGCGAACTGAGCGAACCCCGCGTCGTCGAAGACCCCGCCAGTCGACCGGAAGCTTGGCAGGTCGTCGGGTGGCGGGGCCGCGGGCATCGGATCCTGGTGTTCGATGCCGCTCTGATCGGTCTGGAACGACGCAGACATGGAGAAGATGGTCTTGCCGTGTTGCACCGCGTTCACCCGTCGAGTGCAGAACGAGCCACCATCGCGCAACCGCTCGACGAGGTACACCGCAGGGGCCTTGGCATCGCCCGGCCGAAGGAAGTAGCCATGCAGCGAGTGCACCTGAAATTGCGGCTCAACTGTACGCACCGCCGACACCAGGGACTGGCCTGCGACGTGACCACCGAATGTGCGTTGCAGGAAACCGGATTCGGGGCTGAACACGCCACCGCGATAGATGTCGACCTCTAACTGTTCGAGATCGAGGATTCGTTCGATCGCCACGGGCCTTACCAGCCGCGTTCGGCGAGCCGATGAGGCTGCGCGATGTCCTCCACGTTGATGCCGACCATGGCCTCCCCCAACCCACGCGACACCTTGGCGAGCACGTCGGGGTCGTCGTAGAAGGTGGTCGCCTTGACGATGGCTGCGGCACGCGCGGCCGGATCGCCGGACTTGAAGATGCCGGAGCCGACGAATACGCCCTCGGCGCCCAACTGCATCATCATCGCTGCGTCGGCGGGGGTGGCAATGCCGCCGGCCGTGAACATCGTTACGGGCAACTTGCCCGCGCGCGCCACCTCGACCACCAAATCGTAGGGCGCCTGCAATTCCTTTGCCGCAACGAATAATTCGTCCTCCGACAGGGAACCAAGGCGGCGGATCTCGCCGCCGATCGCCCGCATGTGGGTCGTCGCGTTGGACACGTCGCCCGTGCCGGCCTCGCCCTTCGAGCGGATCATCGCGGCGCCCTCGGTGATCCGGCGCAGCGCCTCACCGAGATTGGTTGCCCCACACACGAACGGGACGGTGAACTTCCACTTGTCGATGTGGTTGGCGTAATCCGCAGGCGTGAGTACCTCGGACTCGTCGACGTAGTCCACCCCGAGGCTCTGCAGGATCTGCGCTTCGACGAAGTGCCCGATGCGCGCCTTGGCCATCACCGGGATGGTGACGGCGGCGATGATGCCCTCGATCATGTCGGGATCGCTCATCCGCGACACGCCACCTTGGGCGCGAATGTCGGCGGGAACGCGTTCGAGCGCCATCACCGCTACCGCGCCAGCGGCCTCCGCGATGCGCGCTTGCTCCGGCGTGACGACGTCCATGATGACGCCGCCCTTGAGCATTTCAGCCATGCCCCGCTTGACACGGGCGGTGCCCGTCTGCGAACCGTTGGGGGAATCCACTGCCATCTCCTCAATTCAGTACCGATCCAGTCTAGTGGCCGGGCCAAATCGGATTAATCCGCACTTCAGCGTATCGATTGCAGTTCCCGCGCCTGGCCGTCCGTGCCGGTGGCCGCCAGCGCGTTCGCCTCGGCGAGCAGTTCGCCCAGCTGCAGTGGATAGACCGTCTCACCATCGGCCACTAGCTGCTGGATCGCCGAGGTGTCGCACCACCGATGGCCATGGATGTAGCGACGTTCGAGGACGGTGTGGCCGCTCGTCGATGGCTCGAAGCGGGACGTCCGGTAGACGAAGAACATCTCCTCGCTCCGAATGACCGAGCCATTGAAGTCGATGACGGCGTCGCGGCGCCATACCGGTCCGATGATGTCGGCAGGGCTGACGCGCAGGCCCGTCTCCTCTAGGAGCTCGCGCACCGCCGCATCCGGCAGCGACTCGCCCGGTTGGACGGCCCCGCCGACGGTGAACCACCACCTGGGGGCCGTGCCAGAGTCGACGGCCGGGTCGGACCCGCCGAACAGTAGGACACACCCGTTCTCGTCGAGGAGCACGATTCGCGCCGACGTGCGCCTGTTGACGTGCCCCACCGAGTCCCGCGACGCGCTTTCGGCAATCTCGAAGTAGCTGGGCATCGCCGCGGTGCCGCCGAGGTGCAACCAACGCACCATCGGTCGCTCCCGTAGCGCAATGGTGTCGCGAACGGCGTCGTTGTGAAAGCGCCTTGCGAGCAGCACACGGGCTTCGGCGTCCGCCAGTTCGGCGACCAACGCGACGGGAAGCGACGCGGGGTCGACCATCGCGAGCGCTGCCGAGAGCTCGTTCTCGGCAGCTTCGCGCCCGGAGCGCGGCGCCCGCTCGGCAGCGTCGGCCAGCGCCGCCAAATGCCTTCCCGCAGAGGTGTTTCCGTATCCGTCGGTGGCGACGGCCCTGGCGACCACCGCGCGTCGGGCCAACAGACCGTCGAGCGCCTGCCACGAAAGGTCGTATCGGATGTGCAGGCGGTCCAACCGGGCTGCCGTCAGGTAGGCCCACACTCCGACGACGACGAACGCCAAGACGAGCAGTACCAGGGCGACGATCCAGAGCCAGGTCACGATGCCACCTGCACCTTGGCGCCAGCGCCCGCGACCGTCTCGTAGACACGCATGATCTGGCGTGCGACCACGGACCAGTCGTAGCGTTGTACGGCGCTAGTGGCGGCGTGGATGAGGTGCTCGCGCACCGCGTCGTCTTGCAGTACCTCGATGAGCGCCGTGGCCAACGCCTCCGAGTCGTAGACGGGCACCAGACGTCCCGCAGTGCCGTCCTCGAGTACCCGGCGGAAGGCATCGAGATCGCTCGCCACAACGGGCGTGCCCGCGGCCATCGCTTCGACGAGGACGACGCCGAAGCTTTCACCTCCGGTGTTGGGTGCGCAGTACACGTCGGCAGAACGCATCGCGGACGCCTTCTCGGCGTCGTCGACCTGACCGAGGAAGCGAAGATGGTCGGCGAGGTCGCCGGCCTTCTCGCGCAGTTCGTCTTCGTCTCCGCGGCCGACGACGAGGATCTCCACGTCGGGAAACGCCTCGACGACTACGGCCAGCGCACCGATGAGCACGTCCATGCCCTTGCGTGGTTCGTCGAAACGGCCGAGAAACAGGACCGACTTACCTGGCTTCGGGTACCCGTCGAGTAGGGGCGCCGACGCGAACGACGCGACGTCGACGCCGTTGGGGATCTGTACCGCGTCGGAGCCCAGCGCTTCCATCTGCCACCGCCGGGCGAGGTCGGACACGGCTATCCGCCCGACGATCTTCTCGTGCCACGGCCGCAGAATCCCCTGAAAGACACTGAGCGTCAACGACTTCGTGGTCGACGTGTGGAACGTCGCGACGATGGGGCCCTCGGCGATCATCAGCGCCAGCATCGACAGGCTCGGCGCGTTGGGCTCGTGCACGTGCAGCACGTCGAACTCGCCATCGAGCAGCCACCGCTTCACGAGTCGATGCGTAGCCGGGCCGAAGCGCAGCCGGGCAACCGATCCGTTGTACGGAATGGGAACCGCCTTGCCGCCCGAGACGACGTAGTCGGGAAGCGAGACGTGCGGCGACGACGGCGCGAGAACGCTGACGTCGTGGCCGTATTCACGCATCACCTCGGCAAGCTGGAGCACGTGAGCCTGAACTCCGCCGGGCACGTCGAACGAATACGGGCAGACCATGCCGATGCGCATCAGACCTACCCGCCGCTCTCCCCGACGGTTCCGTCATCGCTGAGCCGCGACCGCCGTTCGGCCGACAGGTCGGCGAGCCACTGAGGCTGGAGCATGTGCCAATCGGCAGGGTGGGCCGCGATACAGGTGGCGAAGCGGTCGGCCAACGCCTGGGTGATCGCGTTGACGTCGCCCGACGACGTGTCGAGCGGCGGGTACAAGTCGAGCCGCGAATCCTCGGGCTCGTACCAGCTGTGGATCGGCAGCAGCGCCGCTCCAGTCTCCACCGCCAGCTTCGCGGGGCCCGCCGGGAACCGGGTCGGCTCGCCGAAGAAGTCGACCTGGACGCCAGAGCGGGTCAGGTCCCTGTCGGACATGAGGCACACCATCCCGTTGCCACGAAGACGCTCGGCCAGCACCTCGAACGGTGGCCTGGCTCCTCCGGTGAGCGGTAGCACCTCGAAGCCCAGGCTCTCGCGGTAGTCGACGAACCGCTGATAGAGCGACTCGGGCTTGAGGCGTTCGGCGACGGTGGTGAACTTGCCGTACGTGTTGGTCAGCCACACTCCTGCGATGTCCCAGTTTCCGCTATGCGGGAGTGCAAGGACCGCACCTCGTCCTGCGGCAAGCGCGTCTTCGACGTGTTCGCTCCCGCTCCCGGTCCGCTGAACCTGTCGCGCCACGGCCTGATGGTCCATCGTGGGCAATCGAAATGCCTCCCGCCAGTATCGGGCGTAGGAGGCTAGCGAAGCACGGATCAGGCTGCCCGGCACCTCGGACGCGGGCACGCCGAGTACCCGCGCGAGATTCTTGCGCAGCTGTTCTGGTCCCCCGCCGCGCGCGGCGTAGAGCGCTCCGGCGTCGAAGACGTTGCGCGCGGCGAACTCTGGCATGGCACGAACGACCCGCCAGCCGGCGGCATACCCGAGATCGGTGAGTTGACCCGTGAACGGGATCGTGATTCCCCTGACGCTGGGCAGGCCGGCCGATGGCGTGCTCACGCCTCGCTCGCCTCCTCGCGTGCGCCGTCTTGCGACTCGGCGGCCGACTCCATCGGAGCCATGGCGCCTTGCGAGGTTCGCACGGCGTGCAGGCGCTGCCCCACGGTGACGAGGCTGGCGATCGCGAGCACCCACATCGCCACCGGCAGCAGCCACGGCACGTGCAGGAACCACACTCCGGAGAGCCCTGCTCCGACCAGCACGATGACGAGTCGCTCCGGGCGCTCGATGAAGCCGCCGTCGCCACGTAACCCGCTAGCCTCGGCGCGCGCCTTGATGTAGGAGATCACCTGGCTGGTGACGATGCAGATCAGCGTTGCCACCATCAGCGATGCGTCGTGCTCGCCGAGGGCGGCCCACCACAGCAGGCCCGCGAAGATCGCGCCGTCGGCGATCCGGTCGCAGGTGGCGTCGAGAACGGCGCCGAAACGCGTTCCCCCGCCGCGTTCCCGCGCCATCGCCCCGTCGAGCATGTCGGCGAGAACGAAGACGAACACGGCGAACGCACCCCACCACAGCTGGCCGATGGGAAAGAGCGTGAGCGCGGCGATGACCGAACCCGCCGTACCGATGATCGTGACGCTGTCGGGCGTGAGGCCTATCGCAAGCGCCCCCTTCGCCAACGGGCGGCTCAGCTTCGCGTAGGCCGCGCGAGTCATCAGGTAGAAGTCGCTCATGGCTGCTTCGCCCATTCGGCGGCCAGCAGTTCGCGTGTGTCACGCAGCAGTTGTGGGATCACCTTTGACCCGCCGATGATCGTGATGAAGTTGGCGTCGCCACCCCAGCGTGGCACCACGTGCATGTGCAGGTGCTCGGCGAGCGAGCCGCCCGCAGAGTGTCCCAGATTCAGACCGACGTTGAATCCGTGCGGCCGCGAAACGGCCTTCATGACGCGAATAGCCTTCTGCGCGAACGCCATCAGCGCAGCACTCTCGGCGTCGGTGAGTTCCTCGAGTTCAGCCACCCGGCGATACGGGACGATCATCAGATGACCAGGGTTGTACGGGTAGAGGTTGAGCACGGCGTAGACGAGTTCTCCGCGGGCCACCACTAGCCCGTCCTCGTCGGGCATGTTCGGGATGTCGGTGAAGGGTTCCGACGACCCAGCCGACCCGCCCTTGACCGACTCGGCGATGTAGGTCATCCGGTGTGGCGTCCACAGCCGCTGTAGCAGATCGGGATCGCCTGCCCCCTGGTCGACGATCGAGCGCTCCGGGTCCACCGTCACACCTTGACCAGATCTGCCGTGGGCACCGAATTCTCGCGTCCGGCAATCCAGTTCACGATTGCCTCCACGGCATCGTCGCGTGCTACCCCGTTGATCTGGGATCGGTCGGGGAATCGGAAGCTGACGGCGCCCGCCTCGACGTCGCGATCACCGGCGAGCAGCATGAAGGGCACCTTCAGGTTGGTCTGATTGACGATCTTCTTGGCCATCCGATCGTCGCTGGTGTCGACTTCGACGCGCACACCTCGCGATCTGAGTTGCGCGGCAACGTCTTCCAGGTAGTCGGCGTGCTTCTCAGCGACGGGGATGCCGACTACCTGCACGGGGGCCAACCACGCGGGGAACGCGCCAGCGTAGTGCTCGGTGAGCACGCCGAAGAACCGCTCGATGGATCCGAACAGCGCACGGTGGATTAGCACCGGCCGTCGACGCGACCCATCCGGGGAGGTGTACTCCAGCTCGAAACGGTCGGGCATGTTGAAGTCGAGCTGGATGGTGGACATCTGCCAGGTCCGTCCGAGTGCATCCTTGACCTGCACCGAGATCTTCGGCCCGTAGAAGGCTGCGCCGCCGGGATCGGGTACCAGATCCAGTCCCGACGCCTCGGCGACTTCGCGCAGCGTCTCGGTGGCCTCTTCCCACACCTCGTCGGAGCCGACGTACTTGTCGGGATCCTTCGTGGACAGCTCGAGGTAGAAATCGTCGAGGCCGTAGTCGCGCAACAAGTCGAGGACGAATTGCAGCAATGACGTCAGTTCGTCGCGCATCTGCTCACGCGTGCAATAGATGTGCGCGTCGTCTTGGGTCATGCCGCGTACCCGGGTGAGGCCGTGGACGACACCGGACTTCTCGTACCGGTACACCGACCCGAATTCGAAGAGCCGCAAGGGAAGTTCGCGATACGAGCGTCCGCGGGCCCGGTAGATCAGGTGGTGCATGGGGCAGTTCATCGGCTTGAGGTAGTAGTTCTGGCCGGGCTTGCGCACCGTGCCGTCCTCGTTGAACTCGGCGTCGATGTGCATCGGGGGAAACATTCCGTCGGCGTACCACTCGAGATGGCCGGACGTGACGTAGAGGTGTTCCTTGGTGATGTGCGGGGTGTTGACGAACTCGTAGCCCGCCTGCTCGTGCTTGCGCCGCGAGTAGTCCTCCATTTCGCGGCGGATGATGCCGCCCCTCGGGTGGAAGACGGGTAGCCCGGAGCCTAGTTCGTCGGGGAAGCTGAAGAGATCGAGCTCGACGCCGAGCTTGCGGTGGTCGCGGCGCTGCGCCTCCTCGATGAGTTCGAGGTGCTCGTCGAGGGCCTCCTGCGATTCCCATGCGGTGCCGTAGATGCGTTGCAGGCTGGCGTTGTCCTGGTTGCCGCGCCAGTAGGCGGCCGAACTGCGGGTCAGCTTGAACGCAGGAATGTACTTGGTGGTCGGGATGTGCGGGCCACGGCACAGATCACCCCAAATCCGTTCGCGGGTACGAGGATTGAGGTTGTCGTATGCGGTCAGCTCGTCGCCACCGACCTCCATGACGTCGGGGTCGCCGGACTTGTCGTCGACGAGTTCCAACTTGAACGGCTCGTCGGCCAGCTCCTCGCGAGCCTGATCCTTCGACGCGTACACGCGCCTGTCGAACAGCTGACCGTCCTTGACGATCTTCTGCATGCGCTTCTCCAGCGCCTCTAGGTCTTCCGGAGTGAACGCGCGGGGCACGTCGAAGTCGTAGTAGAAGCCGTCGGTGATCGGCGGCCCGATGCCGAGCTTGGCCTCGGGGAAAAGGTCTTGCACCGCTTGGGCGAGCACGTGCGCCGTCGAGTGCCGGATGACGCTGCGGCCATCGTCGCTGTTGGCCGTCACGGCGGTCACGTCGGCGTCGACGTCGGGCACCCAGGACAGGTCGCGCAGCCGACCGTCGGCGTCCCGCACGACCACCACGGCGTCTGGCGCCCCCCTGCTCGGCAATCCGGCTTCACGGACGGCCGCGCCAGCGGTGGTCCCTGCAGTCACCCGGATCGGGGCTGCAGGGGCGGGGCTGACGGCGGGGCTCATCGCAGGTTCTCCTCGAAGCGGGGGCGATCACGGACGCGACCATGCTATCTGTGAGGAGCGCTAGCCCCCCAGACCGATGGGGCTGTACAACCAGTCCCGCTCGAAGCCCAACATGCTGGCCGTCCAACCGAGCACGCCGAACACCCACAGCGAGCCCACCAGGACGACGCCGGTCAGCACCGTGCCAAGAGCCCGGCCCCACCGTCCGCGAGTGGCGAACCACGCCACGACGGGATCGACGCGCCGTCGCGCCCAGCCGTGCGCGCGGCGCGCCCACGCGAACTCGGTCGCAAGGATCGTCAGTGCGACGAAGCAGATGGCGATGCCCGGACCCGGGTACGGGATGGCGATGATGCCGACCACCAGCATGACCAGCCCGACCACGCCGACGACGATGCGGTAGGCGAGTTCGGTTGCGGGTTTACCGCGGATGCCTTCCCGCCAGCGCGCCCATCGTCGCGTGCGCTCCCCCTTGCCCGGTCGCTCCGCGCCCACCTCCTGATCGCTCACGGCTGGCCCGGTAGCAGCTTGAGGAACAGCGCCTCGGCTTCGCACAGTGCGTGCTCTCCGGAGGCGTCCAGCACCCTGCCCGCGACGAAGATCTTGCGATCCTCGATTCGTTCGATCCAGCTGTCCACCTGCAGTTCCGTTTCTATCGGGACGATCCTGCGGTAGTTGACGTGTAGGAACGCCGTCCGCTGCCGCTGGCTCCCACTCAGTTTGAAGGCCGTGAACCCAAGCAGCGAGTCGAAGAGATGCGCCAACGAACCGCCGTGGACCGCGCCGTTGCGGCCGAGGTGAAATCGCCGGAACAGTGCGGTGCCGCGGACGTGGCCGTCCTCGGTGATGGTCAAGTCGACGGGGATCGAGAGAATACTGCCGCGGTTGGGAAGGTCGAACCGGCGGCCGGACGGAGAGTGCCATTCGTCGGTCAGGTGCGGCGCCAGCAGATCGTTGGCCCTTTCGACGAGATCCGCGACCTTGGTCACGACGTCGTCGGGCGCGTCCGCGCCGCGCGCCAGGTCCTGCAGGGTACGGACGGCTTCGACGAACCGTCCGTAGTCCGATCCACCTCGCTTCGTGGGCACTGGCGGATTGAATCCACCGCCTACGGGTTCGTCGACGTCGTCAGGTGCCACGACAGACACCGTATTGCCTGCGCCGTCAGCCCGAAGCACCGGCTTTGCTCAGCGTCTCGAACTCCTCGTCGGACAAGGTGATCGTGGCGGCGGCGACGTTCTCCTCTAGGTGCTCGACGCTCGACGTGCCTGGGATGGGCAGCATCACGGGCGACCGCTTGAGCAACCACGCGAGTGCCAGCTGTGACGGGCTGGCGTCGTGGTCGGCGGCGATGCTCTGCAACGGACCGCCGGGGGCCGCGAGAGGTCCCGACGCGAGAGGGAACCACGGGATGAAGCCGATGCCCTCCTCGGTGACCTTGTCCAGCAAGGCCTCCGAGCCGCGCATGGTGAGGTTGTACATGTTCTGCACCGAGACGATCGTCGCGACCTTCTGGGCGGCGGCGAGCTGGTCGACGGAGACCTCGGACAACCCGATGTGCCGAATCTTGCCCTCTTGCTGCAGGGCGACGAGCTCGCCGACTTGATCCTCGGCAGGAAACTTCGGGTCGATGCGATGCAGCTGGAACAGGTCGATGCGGTCGACGCCGAGCCTGCGCAGGCTCATCTCGCATTCCTGCCGCAGATATGCGGGGAAGCCGAGCGGTTCCCAGACGTCGGGTCCAGTGCGCAGCAGACCGGCCTTGGTGGCGATGACGACGTCGTCCCCATACGGCTGCAGCGCCGTGCGGATCAACTCCTCCGACACGAACGGACCGTAGGAATCGGCGGTGTCGATGAAGTTCACCCCGAGTTCGACCGCGCGCCGCAGAACCCGGATGCATTCGTCGGCGTCGCGGGGCGGACCCCAGACGCCCTTCCCGGTGATGCGCATGGCACCGAATCCGAGCCGGTTGACGGTGAGGTCGCCGCCGAGGTCAAAGGTCCCAGACTCCTGCGCGATGGATTGTGTAGTCACACAGACGAACCTACTCCGATGATGACAAGCTGATCGAGTGAAGTTGAGCGACCTCGCCGCACTCCCGTTGAGCTACTCCGAGGTCGGTGCCACGGCAGGCCCGATGCCCGACGGCTATCACCACCTGCATCGATCGGAGGCGATCGGCAAGGGGCGCCAACGGTTCACCGAAGCCGGCGACAAGGTCATGCGGTGGGGAATGCAGCGCGGCGCGGGCATCGGAGTCGAGGCGACGACGGAGATCGCCGAGGTCGGCTCGGAGCTGCTCATCGCTCTCGGGCCGATTCACGCACCTTGTCGGGTCGTGTACGTCGTGGACACCGACGATCATCGCGGCTTCGCCTACGGCACGCTGCCAGGGCACCCCGAGACCGGCGAGGAACTGTTCGCGGTCCGCTACGACCCGACGACCGACATCGTATACGCCGAGGTGACGGCATTCTCGCGGCACGGCACCTGGTGGAGTCGGTTGGGCGCCCCCGTGACGGCGCTGGCGCAACGGCTGGTGACGGGCCGCTACATGACCGCGGTGTAGGACGCCAACGGCAATGGTCTGCCAAACACGTGGTGCGAGAACAAGATCGACGGGTTCTCGGTCATCGGATCGGCGTCCATGCCGGGAAAGTATTGCTTGCCGGTCTGCCGGAATCGATTACCCGCGGAGTAATCGGCACGCGGCAACCCTGCCCCGAGTGCCCGTGACGCTTCGGCAACGGCGAGGGAATCGATGGCGACGCGCACAAGCAACATGCGCGAAACGTGGCTAATCTAGCTTTACCTCCCGGCACGTCCGCATTCCACGATTGGGAGGTCGACATGGCTACTCGTCGGCTAGCCGCACGGTCTAACCGAGTGTTGCGATGCTGACCAAGACCCATTGTCCGTACTGCTCGTTGCAGTGCGGCATGACACTCGACGCGACGACCACGCCGCCGACCGTGAGCGCCCAAGAGGACTTCCCGACGAACCTCGGTGGGCTGTGTGCCAAGGGTTGGACGTCTGCAGAACTTCTCGAGCATCCCGGTCGACTGACCCAGCCCCTCGTCCGCGACTCCAGGGACGAACCCCTGCGACCCACCGACTGGGACGACGCACTCGACCGTGTGGCCGACGCCTTCATTCGAGCGCAGGACACCTACGGCCGCGACGGTGTCGGGTGCTTTGGCGGCGGGGGGCTCACCAACGAGAAGGCCTACCAATTCGGCAAATTCGCCAGGGTTGCCCTTCGCACCTCCGCGATCGACTACAACGGTCGGTTCTGCATGTCCTCGGCGGCCAACGCCGCCACCCGCGTACTGGGCATCGACCGAGGGTTGCCCTTTCCGCTCGCCGACCTCGCCGAAGCCGATGCCATCATGCTGGTCGGCTCGAATCCGGCCGACACCATGCCGCCGGCAATGCAGTTCGTCGACACCGCGCGCGAACGCGGCGCGAAGGTGATCGTCGTCGACCCGCGCACCACCAAGACCGCCCTCGGGGCCCACCTGCACCTTCAACCGGTTCCTGGCACCGATCTCGCCCTTGCCAACGGAATGTTGAACATTGCGATCCGCGAACGGTTGATCGACGAGACCTACGTCGCCGAGCGGACCACCGGCTTCGAAGCCGTGCGCCGGGCCGTACGCACCTACTGGCCCGACCGCGTCGAGCGCATCACGGGCATTCCAGAGCAGGACATCGTCGACGCGGTCCACACCCTCGCCGGCGCCAAGAATGCCATAGTCCTCACCGCGCGGGGTGCCGAGCAGCACCGCTCGGGATCCGACACCGTCGTCGCCTTCATCAATCTGGCCCTCGCACTCGGACTTCCGGGCCGCAGGTTCTCCGGTTACGGCACGGTGACCGGGCAGGGCAACGGCCAGGGCGGTCGTGAACACGGTCAGAAGGCCGACCAGCTCCCCGGGTACCGTCGCCTCGACGACCCCGCCGCCCGCGCGCACGTGGCCGCCGTGTGGGGGATCGATCCCGACGAACTGCCTGGTCCCGGGCTGTCGGCATACGAGATGCTCGACCGCCTCGGCACCGAGGGCGGCGTCCGTGCGCTGTGGGTGATGGCGTCCAACATCGTCGTTTCTGCGCCACGATCGGCGCACGTCGCCGACCGAGTCAAGACCTTGGACTTCCTGGTGGTTTCGGATTTCTTCCTGTCCGAGACCGCCGAGATGGCCGACGTCGTTCTTCCGACCGCGCAGTGGGCCGAGGAGTCGGGCACGATGACCAACCTCGAAGGCAGGGTCATCCTGAGGCAAGCCGCACTGACCCCACCACCCGGCGTGAGGACCGACCTTCAAGTGATGCGCGCGTTGGCGGAACGGCTGGGCCGCAAGGGTTTCTCCGACGTGCCCGCAGAAGTGTTCGCGGAACTGCGTCGCGCGAGCGCAGGGGGCAAGGCCGACTATTCGGGGATCAGCTACGAGCGAATCGCCGCCGAACGCGGCGTCTTCTGGCCGTGCCCCTCTGAAACCCATCCCGGCACGCCGCGATTGTTCACCGAGGACTTTCCCACCACGGACCGCCGCGCGCACTTTCTGCCCGTCGAGCAGAAGGGGGCCGCCGAACTACCGGACGACGAGTATCCGTACTACCTGACGACCGGACGGCTTCTGCGCCAATACCAGTCAGGAACGCAGACACGACGGGTCACCTCGCTCGTCGACGCGGAACCGGCGGCCGTGATCGAGATGCATGACGTCGTGGCGCGCCGCATCGGCGTCAAAACCGGTGAGCCGGTGCGACTTCGGACGCGGCGCGGCACAGCGGTCATGGCGGCCCGCATCGTCGATGACATCCGCTCGGACACCGTGTTCGCCCCATTTCACTGGGGCGGCGAGGGCAACGTCAACCTTCTGACCAACCCCGCACTCGATCCGTACTCGCGGATGCCCGAATTCAAGGTCTGCGCTGTCGCCCTAGAGCGGGCGGGCTGATCCATGCGACCTCACGGCAGTGCCGTACAGGATGTGAAATAAGCGTCACGCGCTAGTCATCGCACGCAGTGTGGTCGCAATATCGGATGGCTACCGTCGGCGCATGTCATCTCGCAAGCACGACATCGACGACTGGGACTCCGAGGACGTCGAGGCCTGGAACAACGGTGGAGCCAAGATTGCCCGTCGAAACCTGATCTGGTCGGTGATCGCCGAACACGTCGGCTTCTCCATCTGGTCCATATGGTCGGTCATGGTCCTGTTCATGCCGCAGAACGTCTATCACATCGACGCTGCAGGCAAGTTCTTCCTGGTCGCCATCCCGACTCTGATCGGTTCGCTCCTGCGAATTCCGTACACGTTCGCCACCGCCACGTTCGGCGGTCGCAACTGGACGATCTTCAGCGCGCTGGTCTTGTTGATACCCACGCTGCTGACGCTGTACTTCATGAATCAACCTGGCACGTCCTACACGACGTTCATGGTGATCGCGGCGTTCGCCGGGCTTGGCGGTGGCAACTTCGCATCGTCGATGACGAACATCAACGCGTTCTACCCCCAGCGCTACAAGGGCTGGGCACTTGGCCTCAACGCAGGCGGCGGCAACATCGGCGTCCCGGTGATCCAATTGGTCGGCCTGCTGGTCATCGCGACCGCCGGCAACCGGGCGCCTCATCTGGTGTGTGCGGTGTATCTGGTGTTCATCGCCATCGCCGCCGTCGGCGCAGCGCTGTTCATGGACAACCTGACCAACCAACGCACCAACGCGAAGTCGATGGTCGAAGTGATGGGTCATCGCGACTCGTGGCTCATCGCACTGCTCTACATCGGCACGTTCGGCTCGTTCATCGGCTTCAGCTTCGCGTTCGGACAGGTGCTGCAGATCAACTTCCTGGCAGGGCTGGCGAAGGGCGGCGCCGCAACCCCGGCGATGTCGGCGGCGGCGTCATTGCACGCCGCGCAGATCGCGTTCCTCGGGCCACTGCTCGGCTCGTTATCCCGTCCGGTCGGCGGATGGCTGTCCGACCGCATCGGCGGCGGCAAGATCACCCTGTACACGTTCGCAGCGATGATCGTGTCGGCAGGCTGGCTGGTCGGCGCTGGCGTGATCGACGACTCCACCCCTGGCGCCCCGACGGGCGGGACGATGATCGCGTACGTCGTGGGCTTCGTGCTCTTGTTCGTTTTGTCGGGCATCGGAAATGGCTCGGTCTACAAGATGATTCCGTCGATCTTCGAGGCCAAGGCCCACGGCCTCGAAGGAGTCTGGGCCGACGCGGCGGCATGGTCGCGAAGGATGTCCGGTGCGCTGATCGGGGTCGCCGGGGCCATCGGTGCACTCGGCGGTGTCGGCATCAACCTGGTCCTGCGGGCGTCATACCAATCCGCGGCGAAGTCGGCGACGATGGCCTTCTGGGTGTTCCTGGCCTTCTACGTGCTGTGTGCGGTCATCACGTGGTTCGCGTACGTGCGCAAGCCGACGGCGAAGTCCGTCGAGGCGCCGGCGGGCGCCACCGCCGAGGAAGAGGAAGAGGAGACCGTGACGACCGGGTAACCGGGCAGCCACGAGTGGCCACCATGCGCTCGGTGACATGGCAGAAAGCGGAAGTTAATGGCCGAGAAACATGCCTGCCGTAGCAAGGAACCAGGAGGGAGTCGAACGTATTGCCCTTCCCCGCAACGAAAGTCGACCACTCATGAATGACAGCAGCACCCCACGTTTCCTGCAGGGCATCTTCGAGTTCGAGGGCAAGGGCCTCGACACGCCGATTCCGATCGATGCCGCGATGACCTATGTCGTGCCACCCGGCTCGACCACTCAGCCGGTTTACTTTCGAGGTGGCAACGCCAGCGACGAGATGATCAGCGTCATTCTGTTCCGCGACGGCGCACCCATGCGCTACTTCCCGATCGGGGCGAAGGGCGCCACGCACGTGTCGCTGCGAGTCGTCGAGGACCTGCTCGCCGATACCCTCCTCGAACTCTTCGTGGCAGCCCCGTCAGGGGTGAGCAGCACCGTGATCATCGACCTCGGTCTCGTCGAGATCTGATGACGTCGAAGATGCAGCTGGTCGTCGTCGGCAACGGCATGGCCGGCATCCGTGCGGTAGAAGAGATCTTGTCGCGCAACGGCTCGGAGTTGTTCGACATCACGGTGTTCGGCGACGAGCCCTACGGGAACTACAACCGGATCATGCTGTCGAACGTGCTCGCAGGTGCCGACGACACCGAGGAGATCTACCTCAACCCGTTGGACTGGTACGTCGACAACGAGATCGACCTGCGTGCAGGGGTGCGCGTCGTCAAGATCGATCGGTTCGCTCGCGTCGTATTCGCCGACGACGGAACCTCGATGCACTACGACCGGCTGATCCTGGCTACCGGTAGCCGGTCGTTCTTCCCCCCGATGGACGGGATGTGGGCCGACGACAAGACGCTCACGGAAGGGGTGTTCGGCTTCCGCAGCCTCGATGACTGTGCCGCCATGATCGATTACGCGGCTACCAAGACGAAGGCAGTCGTCATCGGCGGAGGCCTGCTCGGCTTGGAGGCCGCACGCGGACTGCAGAACCGGGGCTTGGCCGTCGACGTCGTGCACGCCCCCCCGACCCTGATGAACGCGCAACTCGACGACGCCGGTGGAGCGATCCTTCAGCGGTCGGTCGAGAACATCGGCATCGGCGTGCTCACCGAGAAGCGGACGAAAAGCGTTCTCAACCAAGATGGTTCGGTCTCCGGACTCACCTTCGCCGACGGTAGCGAGATCGCCTGCGACATGATCGTGGTCTCGGCGGGAATCAGGCCGAACGTCGGCCTTGCTCAGCGCGCAGGCCTCACCGTAGAGCGCGCCATCGTCGTCGACGATCACATGCGTTCCATCGACGACGACAACGTGTACGTGGTCGGCGAGTGCGCCCAGCACCGGGGCCAGGTCTACGGCCTCGTCGCGCCGTTGTGGGAGCAGGCGGCGGTGTTGGCGGATCATCTGACCGACGCCAACAGGACTGCCGCCTACCACGGTTCGCGGACGGCGACCAAGCTGAAGGTCGCGGGCGTCGACGTCGCCGCCATGGGCCTCAAGGGACCAGAGCATCCCGACGACGAATTCGTACAGTTCTCCGAACCCAAGCACGGCATCTACAAGACGATCGTCGTCCGGGACGGCAAGTTAGTCGGCGCCACGCTCATCGGGGACGTCCGCAAGGTCGCATTCCTGATGCAGGCGTTCGACCGCGGGTTACCCCTTCCGGAGGAACGGATTTCGCTGATGTTCGACATCGGCACCCCCGACGTCGAAGTCGGCGTAGCCGAGTTGGCCGGTGATGCGCAGGTATGCAATTGCAACGGCGTGAGCAAGTCGGCGTTGGTCGCATGCGTCAACAACGGCGAGAAGTCGGTCGCCGGCGTGATGGCCGCGACACGCGCAGGCAAGGGCTGCGGATCGTGTAAGTCGCTGGTCACCCAAATCGTCGAGTGGGCCGCAGGCGGCGACGTCGAGGAGGACGCGTCGGCGAGCTGGTACGTGCCTGGCATCCCCTATGCCAAGCCCGAGTTGATGCAACACATCCGCGACCTCCAATTGCATTCCGTGTCGTCGGTTTTCGCCGCGCTGGCACCAGATGGCAAGCCCGATGCGAACTCCAAGATGGGCCTTGCTTCGCTGCTGCAAATGATGTGGCCCGACGAGTTCGTCGACGAACGCGACGCCCGATTCATCAACGACCGGGTACACGCCAACATCCAGCGCGATGGCACGTTCTCGGTGGTCCCGCAGATGAAGGGCGGCGTGACCAACTCCGCGCAGCTGCGCAAGATCGCCGACGTCGCCGACAAGTACGACGTGCCGATGATCAAACTGACTGGAGGGCAACGCATCGACCTGCTCGGCCTGCGCAAGGAGGATCTGCCAGCCGTGTGGGCCGACCTCGACATGCCTTCGGGCTACGCCTACGGCAAGAGTTTCCGTACCGTGAAAACCTGTGTGGGATCGGACTTCTGCAGATTCGGGGTCGGTGATTCGACTGCACTCGGCATCGCCATCGAAGGACGATTCCAGGGAATCGCTGGGCCAGGGAAGATGAAGCTGGCCGTCACTGGTTGTCCACGCAACTGCGCGGAGGCGCTGTGCAAGGACCTCGGCGTCGTCGCCGTCGACGGCGGGCGCTGGGAGATCTACGTCGGCGGCGCCGCGGGAGCCCACATTCGAAAGGGCGATCTGCTGGCGACCGTCGACGACCCGGACGAGGTGATCCGGCTGACGGGACGCTTCCTGCAGTACTACCGCGAGAATGCCAACTGGCTGGAGCGGACCTATTCGTGGGTACCGCGGTTCGGCATCGACGAGATCCGCGCCGTGGTGGTCAACGATCGCGACGGGATCGCCGAGCGGCTGGACGCGGCCATGCAGAAGGCTGTCGACGCCTACCGCGACCCGTGGAAGGAAGGCGAACTGCCCGCCACCGAGGGTCAGTTCCGCACGTCGTTGCCGCTGACCGTCCTGCCTCAGGTGCCGGTGCGGTGACCGAGCACTGCATCGGTCCGATCGACGAGATCCCCATCGGCGAGGGGCGTGCGTACGTGGTCGACGGCAGCGAAGTGGCCGTCTACCGGCTGCGCGACGGAACTCTGCGTGCGTTGGCGGCGGTGTGCCCCCACCGGGGTGGGCCGTTGGCCGATGGACTCATCGACGAGCGCGTCGTCGTCTGCCCCCTGCACGGGCGTACCTACGATCTGCTTACCGGCGCCGAAGTCTCGGGTGGCGACTCCGTCCGCTCCTATCGAGTCACCAGCACCGACGGAATCGTGCACGTCGACACGCACACACCGGTCTCCTAACCTCGCGGAGACCCGCGTTGGGGAATCCATCAGCTCAGACTGATAAGTTTGAACTGATGACGTCAGATCGCTCCGACGAACCCGACCGCGACCGCGTGGCCAGGGCCTTGTTCGTCAGCATGGGGCTGTTGCGACGCAGGTTGCGTGCCACGGATTCACCGGGAGAGCTGACCTTTCCCGAGGTCGCCGCACTGGCACGGCTGGAACGCGGCGGCCCGGCGACGTCGGCCGAACTGGCCAGAATCGAACAGATCAGCCCGCAGTCGATGGGTGCGACACTCGCCGGATTGGAGGAGCGCGGGCTGGTGGAACGCAGCGCCGATCCGTCCGACGGGCGACGCGTGGTCATGTCGGTCACGAAGGCAGGCCTGCGCACCGTCGGCAGGCGGCGCGACGTACGAGTGGAGCAGATCGCCGCGGCCCTCGATGGGTTCACGAAGGCTGAGCTTCGCCAAATCCTTACTGCCACACCGCTGATCGAGCGACTGGCTGACGGGCTCTAGATGACCCAGGCGTTGACGGCCGTCCCCGCGACCAGTGAGCGTTACAAGTGGGTCGTCCTCACCAACACCACCGCAGCGGTGTTCATGTCGGCTCTGGACGGCTCGATCGTCATCATCTCGCTGCCCGCGATCTTCCGCGGCATCGATCTCGACCCGCTCGCGGCCTCCAACATCGGCTACCTGCTGTGGATGATCATGGGCTACCGCCTGGTGCAGTCAGTGCTCGTCGTATCGCTTGGCCGTCTCGGTGACATGTTCGGCCGGGTGCGCGTCTACAACTCGGGCTTCACGGTCTTCACCTTCGCCTCGATCATGTTGTCGTTCGACCCTTTCGTCGGCGGCCACGCGGCGCTGTGGTTGATCGGGTGGCGCGTATTGCAAGCGACGGGCGGTTCCATGCTTACCGCCAATTCGGCGGCGATCCTGACGGATGCCTTTCCACCCGAACGTCGAGGCTTCGCACTCGGTTTCAACCAGGTCGCGGCGTTGGCGGGTCAGTTCATCGGGCTGGTGGCGGGTGGCTTGCTCGCTGCATGGGACTGGCGAGCCGTGTTCTGGGTGAACGTGCCCGTCGGGGTCTTCGGAACGATCTGGGCCTATCGCAAGCTCCGCGAACCCGCCGCGGACGCGAGGAGCAATTCGGCTGGTGCGGAGCGAGGAGCCGGGCGCATCGATTGGTGGGGCAATGCGACGTTCGGCATTGGCCTCAGCGCCATCTTGGTCGCCATCACCATCGCGTTGCAGCCGCACGGGGGCCACGCCACTGGGTGGCAGAACCCCGCCGTGCATCTGGTGCTCGCCGTGGGCGCGCTTCTGTTGGTCGCCTTCGTCGTCATCGAATCGCGGGTGACCGATCCGATGGTGGATCCGCGTTTGTTCCGCAACAGAGCGTTCGCCGCGGGCAACCTTGCAACCCTCGCCTCATCGCTCGCACAGGGTGGCCTGCAGTTCATGCTCATCATCTGGCTTCAGGGCATCTGGCTGCCGCTGCACGGCTACGACTATGCCGACACCCCGCTGTGGGCCGGGATCTTCCTCCTGCCGCTAACGCTGGGCTTCCTGGTGGCAGGACCGCTCTCCGGCGCGCTGTCCGATCGCTTGGGTTCGCGCGGCATCGCAACCGCAGGCATGACGATCTTCGGTGCAACCTTCATCGGGCTTCTGATGCTGCCGATCGACTTCCCGTACTGGACCTTCGCCTTGCTGATCGCGGTAAACGGGATTGGCACCGGCATGTTCGCAGCGCCGAACACCTCGGCGATCATGAGCAGCGTGCCTCAGGAGCAGCGGGGCGTCGCATCGGGGATACGTGCCACGTTCCAGAACTCCGGGACCGCGTTGTCGATCGGCGTGTTCTTCTCGCTGATGATCGCAGGCCTGTCCGCACGACTGCCAGATGCCATGTCGGGCGGCCTGATTCAGCAGGGCATACCATCGGGCGTCGCACACGAGATCGGCGCGATGCCTCCCGTTGCGACGCTGTTCTCGGCGATTCTCGGCGTGAATCCGCTTGAGCACCTACTTGCACCGACAGGCGTGCTCGCCACGCTGCCCGCGGCGAACCAACAGGTGATCACCGGCCGCGAGTTCTTTCCCCACCTGATAGCCGAACCGTTCGCGCACGGCCTGACGATCGTGTTCATCGCCTCGGCGATCCTGGCCGCGCTGGCAGCACTCGCGTCGCTGATGCGCGGATCGAACCGCTAGCTCCGCCCAGCGCCGAACGGCGGGCGGCGGAAGGCAATAAGGTCATGTCATGAAGGTGCACCACCTCAACTGCGGGACCATGAATTCGCCAGGCGCTGCAATCGTCTGCCACGTGTTGCTCGTCGAGACCGACAACGGGTTGGTGCTCGTCGACTCCGGTTTCGGCCTTCGGGATTGCGCCGACCCGACCCGTGTCGGACTAACCCGTCACGTGATCCGGCCGATATTCGACGCCAACGAGACGGCCGCCCGTCAGGTGGAGGGACTCGGCTTCCGTCGCGACGACGTCACCCACGTCATCGCGACGCACTTCGACATAGACCACATCGGCGGCCTCGCCGACTTCCCCAATGCGCAGGTTCACGTCACCTCTGCGGAGGTGCTTGGCGCGACGAAGTCGCCGACGAGCGTCGAGAAACTGCGCTACAGCTCGGCGCAGTTGGCGCACGGCCCGAAGATCGTCGAGCACGACCCCGCCGGCGAGAAGTGGCGTGGGTTCGCCGCCGCCAAGGAGCTCGACGCAATCTCCCCTGGCATCGTCATGGTCTCACTGCCCGGCCATACCCGGGGTCACGCCTGCGTCGCCGTCGACGCCGGGCACCGATGGATCTTGCACTGCGGCGACGCGTTCTACTACAAGGGGACCATCGACGGGCGGTCGAAGGTACCCAACACCATCAAGTACACCGAGTCGTTGATCGCCTTCGACCGAAAGATGGTGCGCGACAACCATGCTCGCCTCGCGGAGCTGTATACACGCCACGAACCCGATCTGCTGATCGTCTCCGCACACGACCCGAAGTTACTCGCCGACGCCGTGGCGAGCGCCTAGACGAACCGCGCGTCAACGGCCGGGCGCGGCCGACTGCGTGCCTCTGACGAGCTTGCCAGGCAGCGCGCCCGTTGCGTCGCCGCTCGCATAGACCTCGACCCCACTGACCAGCGTGTGCAGGTAGCCGTCGGCGGCCTGCAGCACGCGCTGACCGCCCGCGGGAAGGTCCGCCACCAACCGAGGCAAGCGCGGGGCAAGCTTGTCGAAGTCGATGACGTTGACGTCTGCCTTGAAGCCCGGCGCTAGCACACCACGATCGTCGAGCCCCACCATGCGGGCCGTATCCCGGCACTGCCGCTGCACCAGCCATTCGAGATCGAACCGCCCGCTGCTTCGGTCACGGCCCCAATGAGTCAGCAGTGTCGTCGAGAAACTCGCATCGCAAATGGTCGACACGTGCGCGCCGCCATCGCTCAGGCCGGGAATCGCGTTCGGGTGTGAGAGCATTTCGCGCACCACTTCGAGGTCGCCGCCGAAGTAGTTGAACACCGGCATGTACGCAGGGCCGTTCAGCATGATGTCGTACAGAACGGCAGCGGGGTCGACGCCCTCACGCCGCGCGATCGCGGCTACCGAGGACTCGGGTGCAGGCTCGTACTGCGGAGGGTCACCCAATTCGAAGATCGTATCGAGCGGCGCGCGCAGACCGCCGCGCTCTTCGACCTCGGCCAGGATGCGCCGCCTGACCTCGGGGTCCCGCAGATCCGGTCGCGTTCTGAAGAATTGGGATAGCACGAACGGGTTATAGGTCCCGTTGAAGTCAACGAGGACACCGATCGCCCTAGGCGCGACGACGGCGGTCATCGACAATCCCTCCGCGTTGGCCTTCTCGATGGCGTCGAAGGTCTTGCGCCAGCCGTCGCCCGGATCGTGTTGCATGACTGAGAGCGACAGCGGCCTGCCCGAGACTCGCATCATCTCGTACATGACCGCCATCTCGTGGTCGAATCCCTTGAGATCCGAAACCACTTGAAAGACACCGGTTCCCGTGTCGCCAACTGCCTTGGCAATTCCGACCAGCTCGTTCAACTCGGCCCGCACGGACGGCGTCTGTTCGCCGCGGCTGGTCTTGTGCCATTCGGTGCGCGAGGTGCTGAACCCCAGCGCGCCCGCCCTGATGCCCGCGGCCGCCAGCCTACCCATTTCGTCGATGTCCTCGGGTGCCGCGGCCTCGCGGTCGGCGCCCCTTTGGCCCATGACGAACAACCGCAGCGGGTCGTGGGTGACCTGAGCGGCGACATCGATGTCGTGGGGCATGCTCGCCAGCGCCTCGAGGTACTCCTCGAAGGTCTGCCACGTCCATGGCAGACCTTCGTGCAGTACCGGGCCTGGAAGATCCTCGACGCCCTCCATCAGTTCGATCAGGATGTCGTGATCGTCGGGACGGACGGGCGCAAACCCCATGCCGCAGTTCCCCATTAGAGCCGTGGTGACACCGTGCGTCGAAGAGGGTTGAAGCCTGTTGTCCCACGTTGCCTGACCGTCGTAGTGGGTGTGGATGTCGACGAAACCCGGCACGACGATCGCGCCGTCGGCATCTATCTCGCGTCGGCCCCGTTCGTCGACCTTGCCCACCGCAGCGATGACTCCGTCGCGGACGGCGACGTCCGCGGTTCGGCCAGAACCGCCCGTTCCGTCGATGACGGTCCCACCGCGGATCACCAGGTCGTAGCTCACGAATCCTTCACCTTTCACGGGCGATTCAGCGTTGCTTTCGCATCAGTCGTTGCACTTGGCCGTAGGCGTCGATGGGACTCTGCAACGCCAGACCACCGTCGGCGAACAGCGTCTGGCCCGTTACCCACGACATGCTCAACAGTCCGACGATCGCCTCGGCCACGTCGTCGGCCTCGCCGAGTCGGCCGAGCGCTGTCCGTTCGGAGAGCCCCTCGACCCAACCCGGAAGTTGTTCGGGCTTGGCCAACATCGGCGTTCGGGTCACGCCCGGTCCGACCGCGTTGACCCGGATTCCGTGCGAACCCCATTCGGCGGCCGCGACCCGGACGAGCATGTCGATTCCCGCCTTCGATACGCAGTACGCGCCCATGTCGCGGTCGGAGAGCGTGCCGCTGATGCTCGACACGGCGATGATCGAGCCACCGATGCCTGCGTCGATCATCGCCTGAGCGCCTGCCCGCATGACGAGCCATGTTCCGGTGAGGTTGACGTCCAGAACGCGACGCCAGTCGTCGGGCTCCTGTTCGAGCAGCATCCCCGATGCACCTACGCCGGCACAGGTGACGAAACGCTCGGGCGTGCCGCTGGCGTTGACCGTCTCGGCCATCGCGGCGGACACCGAGTCGGGATCGCTGATGTCGCAGGCGATATCGCCGCCGATGAGATCCCACACGGTCACCGTCTCGTCGGCGGCGCGCAGTCGATTCACGACGGCGAGTCCGATACCGGACCCTCCCCCGACGACGACGGCGCTCATGACGGCGCTCCGATCAACTCGACGCACACACCGTCCGGCGCGGTGATCACCGCCATCGCGACGGTCTTGCCCTTGGGCGCGGGCATCGAGATGCGGCGCACGCCGTCGGTGAAGCCGAGCTCGGCAAGCGCGGTAAGAGTCGGTTCGACGTCACGTTCCAGTGACAGCAAGAAGAAGCCGGGCCGCGGACCCGTCCCAGGAACGCCAGCGTCCGCAGCGTCGACGCCCTCGAAGCAGACGAGTTCGACGATTCCCGCGTCGGGCCGCTGCGGGTCGCCCAGAAAGATGGAGCGGAGCACGTCGGTGTCGACGTCGAAAAGCGTTGACCAATCACCCGTGAAGGTGTGGTCGAGCATCTGTGCCAGGCCCAAGCCATCTCGCCAGAACCGCAGCGACCGGCCGACGTCGGAGGTCACGATCGCGGCATGATGCACGGGGCGAGGATCCGAACTCATCGCAGCAGCACTTCCCTTGGAGTCTCGATTCGCGGCGCACAGTGGTAGTCGTCGAGGTCGACGTCGGCGAGCCGGTCGGCGAACGTCTTGCCGCTATGGGGGAATTGGGTGACGACCTTGCCGTTCGCGTGGCGATAGTAGTTGTTGCAGTTGGCCATCCAGACGGTTCCTTCCATCGCCGCTTGGATCTCCGCGTTGTAGGCATCGTGGACGTCGCGTTTGACTTCGACTGTCCGCCAGCCCCGTTCGCCCATCACGTCGAGCATTCGCCCGACGTAGCCCGCCTGGGCCTCCACGATGTAGATGATCGACGTGACGCCATTGGTGTTCGGTCCGTAGAGCGTGAAGAGGTTCGGATAGCCGGGAACGACGGTGCCAAGGTAGGCCTCGGCGCCGTCACGCCACTCGTCACGCAAACGCATACCCGAGCTGCCGTAGACGTCGAGGCTGGACAAGTAGTCGGCTGCCTTGAAGCCGGTGCCATAGATGACAGTCTCGACGACGTGTTCGGCGCCGTCTGCAGTACGCAGCCCGTTCTCGGTGAACTCGACGATGGGCGAGGTCTCCAACGTGACGTTGGGGAGCGTGAACGTCGGAAACCAGGTGCGCGACAACAGCGGACGCTTGCATCCGACCGGGTAGGACGGCGTCAACTTGGCACGAAGGTCGGGGTCGGCGATCTTGCGGTGAAGGTAACTGCGCGCGAGGTCCGTCGCGTCGACTGTCTGCTCGGCACTGGCCTCGAAGCTCGCGTTCTCGTACTGCTCGAACGCGTAGTTGCGGATGGCTAGGGCGGTTTCCGGATCGCGTTCGAACAACTCCTGCTGCTCAGCGGTGAACGGCTCGTCGAACCGCGGCGATACCCAGATCGGCGTCCGCTGGAAGACCGTCAGATGCTCGGTGTCCGCTGCGATGGCAGGAACGTACTGGATCGCGCTGGCGCCGGTGCCGATGGATGCAACCCGTTCCCCTGCAGTCGATTTCGAGTGATCCCACGTCGAGGAATGAAATGCCCTGCCGCGGAAGCGTTCTGCTCCTGGAATGTCGGGAATGTTGGGCGCGTCGAGCATGCCGACCGCGCTGACGACGACGTCGAACTCGTACGCCGTGCCTGAGTCGGTCACCACGGTCCAGCGCTGATCGGCATCCGACCATCGAAGCTCGGTCACCCGAGTGTTCGCGACAAGGCGATCGGCCAGCCCGCTGTCGACGGCGACCCGCTCGAGATAGTCGAGGATCTCTGGCTGATTGGCGTAGGTCTTGCTCCACCGCGGATTCAGCGCGAACGAGAACGAGTAGAAGTGCGACGGTACGTCACATGCCGCACCCGGATACGTGTTGTTGCGCCACGTTCCGCCGAAGCCCGACGCCCTGTCGAAGATGGTGAAGTCGTAGCCGCCCGCGTTGAGGCGTGATCCCATCGCGATGCCACCAGGCCCCGCACCGATCACGCCGACGGTCGGCTTCGCATGCTCCAGGCTCACTGCGAATGCCCAGTGGACGGCTTGCCCGCGAACGCGGTCATGTCGACACCGCGGGCGTACTCAGCCATCCAGGTGTCCGCCCAGTCGGGTAAGGGCTGTTCCTTCGGGTCGTGGTTTGGCGTCTGGGACAAGGCAAGTCGCCACACCATATTCGCGAGGTCCTTGGTGGGGACTGCGCTGAACAGCGTGGGGACTCCACCAAGACGGGCCCGGCGTCGCTTGCCTCCTGGGCCGCGGAGTTTGAGATCGTCCACCAACAGGCCGATCGACATCAGCTCCTCGGCTGATGCGCCTCGATCTTCGAAGGGCACCACTGCGTCGATGATCTTGGCGATCGCCGCCGTGATCTCGCCGACGTGCTTGAACGTGTCGGGGATGCGCTTGACGCGGTACCACGCGTCGGGGTTGAGGTGCCGATAGAGGATGAGCCCGGAGCTGCGATGCTCGATCTCTTCGACGAAGTGCCACATCATCAGCGATGCGACGCGTTGGTCGGATCCTCCGAAGAGCGCGTCCCGGTTGTCGAGGAAGACCTTGAACAGCGGCGTGAACGTCGCCTCGAGATTGGCGATGTAGGCCGCGTGAAACTCGACAGGATGTTCTTCGATGAGCTTGTCGAACGCCGACGTCGCCTCTTCGTGGGCGCGCTCTAGCTCGGGGTATTGCGTGACGAGCGCCGTCATGTGCTTGCGGTGCGCCGAGGCGTGCTGACCCTCTTGTCGCAGAAAGGCCTCGGCCTCTGCTGCGATGTCTGGGGAGGCGTCGAATCTGTCCTGGGCTTGGCGGAGGGCCTTGATGATGTAGCGCTCGAAGGGCACCGCGATGAACGTGAACACGTTGCAGAAGATCGCGAAGTTCGGATTGGCCGGCTGCCACATGAACGGCACCGTCTCGTCGAACTCCCAGCGAATCTTGCGTACCACCAGGTCCGTCATTTGCGATTACCTCCGTGGGACACATCGAGTAGGATCAGTGTGACATTTGAGAGCTTTTGTGTAAAGCACGTGGGAGGTGGACGTCATCGCCGCGGAGAACGAGCAGTCGATCAGGAAACGCATGCTCGACGCCACCTTCGTGGTGCTGTCACGCACGGGGCGAAACAAGCTTCAGCTGATGGAGGTCGCCGCCGAGGCAGGCGTGTCGCGGCCTACGGTGTATCGGCACTTCGGATCGAAGGAAGGCCTGCTGGAGGCGTTTGCGCTCTACGAGCAGGACAACTTCGCCGCAGGCGTTGCGCGCGCCACCGCAGGCTTGCGCGGACCCGAGCGAGTCGAAGCCGCGCTGCAGTTCATCGTCGACCATCAGTTCTCGCACTCGTTGGCCCTACTGGTCGAGATGGAGCCCGAATACTCGATAGCACAGATGGTGCGAGTGCTTCCGACGATGCAAGAAGGCATGCGGCACATCATGATTGGCGACAATCCAGACGTCGCCGCAGCTGCCGTGGTGCGCATCGCCATTTGCCACTATCTGGTGGGTGGACACGACCGCAACGGCTTCCTCGCCGAGCTTCGCCATGCCGCCGGGTTGCCGCCCCGTCGACGCCGGGGCCGCAGCGCCGACGACTCAGCCGGCAAGGAAGTCCAGGATCTTGGCGCCAATGACCTCTGGGCGCTCCAGGTGAAGAAAGTGCCCGACGCCATCGACTAGCTCGAAGCGTGATCCAGGAGCGGGTAGATACGTCGCGACGTCGAGCGCGAGGCCGTCGAGCAGTTCCGCGCCCATCGCTCCGTCGCTGGATCCGTGCAGGTAGAGAGTGGGAACTGGCGGCGCGCTGAACGACGCGGTGGCCTCGGCGATCGCATCGGGATCGGCGAACTCCGGGTTGAACGACGCGCGATATGGAGCGACGACCCCTGCGATCGTCTCGGCGGTCACGTGCCGGCGAAGCGCCTCTAGGTCCTCGACGGCGTCGTACCCGGGCGACCAGTCCGCCCACAGCGACTCCCAGAAGCCGGGTTCGAGCAGGGCCATCTCGGCCAAGCCGACTTGCTGGATGAAGTAGACGTAGAACGACCGCCTGAGCTGCCGATAGCCGAACAGCGCCGCGCCGAGTGCGGGCGTCGGAGGTACCGCGAGTGCGACGTAGGCGCGAAACGCCGTCGGGTCGGTGACGACGCTGCCGTACCCGGCGATGGCCCCCCAGTCGTGGCCGATGAGCACCGACCGCTCGTCACCGCCGAGCGCATGGCGGGTTCCCAGCACGTGGCGGACGTAGGTGCCAACACTTATCGGCCCAGCTGCCGCCTCGCGGTACCCCGGTAACCACGTCGCCACCACCCGGTAGCCCGCGTCGGCCAGCATGGGGCCGAGATGTCGCCAGGTGAACGGGGTATCGGGAAAGCCGTGGACCAGAACGGCCAGCGGCCGCGCAGGGTCGTCGACGTCTCCGAACGTCAGATCCGGCACCGCTGCCATCGACCGACCCCTCCGTAGTCCCCTGTCCTGTTACACGGATACTAGCCCATGTAACTCATTCGATCACGCGATCGCGCCGGAGGCCTTGAGCGCGTCGATGCGATCCCAATCGATGCCCACGTCCATCAGCACCAACTCGGTGTGCTCGGACGCCTGCGGTGCGCGCGTGGTCTCCAGCGGTTCATGGTTGAACTGCACGGGGCCTCGGACCACCTTGAACGGCGCTCCCCCGTCTGAGGCGTCTACCTCGACGATCATGTCGTTGGCGATCGCCTGCTCGTCGGTGCTGAGATCGATCAGGCTCTGGAACGGCGCCCACTGACCCTTCATGGTCTTCAGGTGCTGGCGCCAATACCCGAACGGCTTGCTGCGGATCGCTTCGGTGATCAATTCAGCTGCGGCAGCGGCATTTTCGATGAGCGGCAGCACCTCGGAGAAGCGCGGATCGTTGGCCGCGTCGGGAAGACCGAGATGTTCGAACGCGTCGCGGATGTAACCCGTCGGGCTCACGATGCACAGGTTGATGGTGCCGCCGTCGGACGTCAGATAGTTGCCAAGGAACGGGTTCACGGTCGGGCCAACCGAATTCGGCATGGGCGAGCGCATCGTCTGCCCGACCTCCATGCCCTGTGTCACGCTTGCGCCTGCCGCCCACCAGGCGGTGCTCAGCAGGGATACGTCCAGCTCCACCGCTTCTCCGGTGCGCTCGCGATGGAATAGCGCCGCAGAGATTCCGCCTGCGATGTTCATGCCGCCGATCGAGTCGCCGAACGCCGGAATCCCCTGGCTCAGCGCGCCACCCAGCTCCTCGGGTGTGAGCGCATGACCTACGCCGCTGCGAGTCCAGAACGCGGTGCCGTCGAATCCACCCGTGTCGCGCTCGGCACCCTTGTCGCCGTAGGCGCTTCCCCGCGCGTAGATGATGTTCGGGTTCGCCGCCCGGATGTGCTCGACGTCGAACTTGTGCCGCTGCCGCACGGCGGGCATGAAGTTGGTCAGGAATACGTCCGCCGTCTTGGCGATCGCGTAGAGCACCTCCTGGCCATCCGGGTTGGACACGTCGATCCCCACGCTGCGCTTCCCGCGGTTCGGGTGCTCGATCAGGGGGTGACGGTTGGGATCCAGTTGTATGCCGCCCATGTTGATGAAGCCGCGTTGGGTGTCCCCACGAACCGGGTGTTCGACCTTGATGACGTCGGCTCCCCAGTCCGCGAGGATTGCCCCGGCGGCTGGCACGAACGTGAACTGGGCGACCTCGAGAACGCGAACGCCCTGCATCACGTTGGTCGATTGCGAGGTCAACTCAGCCCCTTACCGTATGACGGACAGTTTCCTCACCAGCTTGCCATCCGATGATTCGGCCATGCTGAGCGGCTGCCCAATCAGCCGGCCATGAATTGGTCGTAGGCCGACGAGAGCACCGGCGAGAGAAGCGACACGTTGCACTGGCGCTGCTTGTCCCCGATCGGCGCGAGGATGCCCCGTAGCTCGACGTACTCCTGCGGATGTGCCGTGAAGTAGCCCCGCAGGTTGGCTGCGGCGACCGGTTGCGGCTGGCCGTATGCGGCCGTCACGACATCGTTGGCATCCGGGTGGGCGTCGAGGTATTGGTGCGCCGATCCCGTCACGCTGCTCACGGTTCCGGCAAGCGCCTCGGCACTACAGCCGTCCGACGTCGCCGATGCCGAGGGGGCGACGACGGTCGCTGCCGCGAGCGCGCCGAGCACGGATGCGGACACGGCTAATCCACGAAACTTCATAGTCATTGATTCCTTGCCTTGCGAATGGGTCAATCCCCGACCCACGTTCAGGCTACCCACAGCGCAGATGACGAAACTCGCACCAAAATTGCAGTGCTTCAAGATCATTCGAGTGTTACGGACACATGGCGTGAGATTGGCCGCAATTTCATTGCGTTTGCTGACAGCCCGGCAAGAGAGCGCACGCCTTTCTGAGAATTCTCAAGGTTCGCTCAGGAACGGGCTGGCGGCTTCGTGATCGAATCGTGATGCTGGCAGACAGGATTCGAGGATCGATTACACGGGGTCGAGCGCGACGACGGGAATCGTACGGGTCGTCTTGCGCTCGTAGTCGGCGAAGCCGGGGTACCGGCGCGCCTGTTCGGCGTACTTCTCGTCGCGTTCGTCGCCGACTACCTCCACCGCCTCGGCGTCGAAGACGTCGTCCCCCACCTCGACGCGTACCCGCGGATTGGCCTTGACGTTGTGATACCAAGCCGGGTGACTGTCGCCGCCCGCGTTGGAGGCGAACACCAGGTACCGTTGGCCGTCAGCGAGATACATCATGATGTTCTCCCTTGGTTCACCACTCTTGGCGCCCACGGTGTGCAGGATCACCAGCGGTGCGCCCTCGAACTGGCCGCCGACCTTTCCGTGGTTGGCCCGAAACTCCGCGATGTTCTTCGCGTTGAAATCCTCGCCGTCGCTCATGGATCCAGTGTGCCCTGCGAGTCGTGAACTCATACGCCGGTATCCGCCATTTCGAGCACGCCCGCGTCTACGCTCGCTGACGCGACCGTCAAGTCGTGGCGCATCGAACGAAGGGACGTGGTCATGGCCGACCAACCGAACATCTTGATCATCTGGGGCGACGACATCGGGCAGAGCAACCTCAGCTGCTACAGCAACGGAGTGATGGGTTACCGCACACCCAATATCGACCGCATCGCATCCGAGGGAGCCCTGTTCACCGACTACTACGGCGAGCAGAGTTGCACCGCGGGGCGCGCAGCGTTCATCACCGGCCAGAACCCTTATCGAACCGGTCTGACAAAGGTTGGCCTGCCTGGCGCCCCCCTAGGCCTGCAGGCCGGGGATCCGACGATCGCCACCGCGCTCAAGGCGCAGGGGTATGCCACCGGGCAGTTCGGTAAGAACCATCTCGGCGACCGAGACGAGCACCTACCGACGATGCACGGCTTCGACGAGTTCTTCGGCAATCTGTACCACCTCAACGCCGAGGAAGAGCCTGAGTTGCCCGACTATCCGAAGGACCCGGAGTTTCGCAAGAAGTTCGGGCCGCGCGGCGTCTTGCACACCTGGGCCAACGGCGACGGTACTCAACGCATCGAGGACACCGGCCCGCTCACCAAGAAGCGAATGGAGACCGTGGACGACGAATTCCATGACGCCGCAGTTGGTTTCATCAAGGACAAGCACGAAGCTGGCACACCGTTCTTCGTCTGGTTCAACGCCACCCACATGCATTTCCGCACGCATCCCAAACCGGAGAGCATAGGGCAGTCCGGCCGTTGGCAGTCCGAGTACCACGACACGATGATTGACCATGACAAGCTGGTCGGGAGTCTGCTCGACCTGCTCGACGAGCTCGGCATCGCCGACAACACGATCGTCATGTACTCCACCGACAACGGCCCGCACATGAACAGCTGGCCCGACGCCGGCATGACTCCGTTCCGCAATGAGAAGAACTCGAACTGGGAAGGCGCATACCGGGTTCCGGCAGTGGTCCGCTGGCCGGGCCACATCCCTGCGGCCAGCGTGCGCAACGGCATCGTGAGCCACAACGACTGGTTCATCACGCTGCTGGCCGCCGCAGGCGTGCCCGACATCGCCGAACAGCTCGCCAAGGGTGCCGACCTCGGTGGCACGACGTACAAGGTACATCTCGACGGCCACAATCAGCTGCCATACTTCACCGGCGAGGTGGACGAGAGCCCGCGTCAGCACTTCTTCTACTGCTCCGACGACGGTGATCTGACCGCTTTGCGGTACGACAACTGGAAATTCGTCTTCCTCGAGCAACGCTGCACTGGCACGCTGCAGATCTGGGCCGAGCCGTTCACCGAGTTGCGGGTGCCCAAGCTGTTCAACCTGCGGACCGATCCGTACGAGAAGGCCGACCAGACGTCGAACACCTATTACGACTGGATGCTCGACCACATCTACCTGTTCGTACCCGCGCAGGCCTATGTCGCCGAGATGCTCAAGTCGTTGATCGAGTTCCCGCAGCGGCAGAGGTCGGCGAGCTTCAGCATGGATCAGGTGATGGCCAAACTGGAGGCCGCCACGACCGCAGGCAGCAGCTGAGCACTACGGAGACCGCCGCAGATGCGCCTTGGTCTGTCTGCGGCGGTCGTTCTGAGCTAGCGTCTCGAGCATGAGATCCATCGGAGACGTCGAGGCAGGTCGTGTCTCGGTGGCGACGATGGCGTTGCTCGCCGCCGGCGTCGGCCTGCCAGGAGTCGCCGTTGCGGACCCGTCGACGTTCAACGACCAGGGCTACTCCACGTGCACTGCCACGAGTGCCCCAACGCCCGGCCAAGACTTCGACGGCGTCGTGACCTCGTGCTGCGTGCAGAACGCCGGACTACCCACCCCCACCGCGTACGGGATGGCGTGCGCCAATGGCGTTGCGAACCAGGCCGTCGACTTCCGCCCGACGATCGTGCTTCCCACGCGACCACGAGCAACCGACGACGCCGGGCTTTTGCTCGGTGACCTCGACGGGACCGACGCCCCTCCTCTGCCCGACGGGCCAACCATCGTCGGGAGCCCGTTCGACGGGCTCGGACCTCCTCCTCCCTAGGGGCCAAAGATGTCCGATCGCAACGTGCTTGGCGGTCCGCTGGAACCCTGCGGCACCGATCCCATGACAGGGTTCTACCGTGACGGCTGCTGTACTACGGATGAAGAGGACCGCGGCCTGCACACCATCTGCGCTGTCGTGACCCGCGAATTCCTGGAGCACCAGCGCTCGATCGGCAACGACTTGACGACCCCGATGCCGCAGTATCGGTTCCCCGGTCTGTCGCCAGGTGACCGCTGGTGCGTCACGGCACTCAACTGGTTGCAAGCACAGCGCGACGGCTACGCCGCACCGGTGGTGCTGGCAGCGACGCACGAACGCACCCTCGAGGTGGTGTCTTTGACGGTGCTGCAGGAGCATGCCGTCGACGTGCCTGACGACTTGGGCGGCTTGTAGCTCACACGGCGAAGCGTGGCCTCGTCGTGGGGAGTGGCTTGTCGGTCGGACCCATCAGCTCGATGCCACTGCTGATCGCCGTGAGCCGCCACCGTCCGAAAAGGGGCAGCTCGCGCAACGTCGCCGATCGCCGAGGATTCCGTCGCGCCCATGTTCGAATTGCGATGCGCACCAGGCGAATCGAATTTCCGTACCACCGCCATTCGTAGACGTCGTCGCGATCCACCCACCGTGCGATGGCCTCCGACTCGACACCCTCGAAGAAGGGGCGCACCCAGGTGGCGACGACCCACGCCGTCGACGCCGCCTCGGGGTCCGGCAGGGTGAACGTCCACTCGATCGGATCGTCTCCTGCGTTCATGGTGGTTCGTCGTTCCGGCTCGATCGGCCTTTCACCGTCATGCGTCGGTGCCAGGCCGAGAACGTGAACGGAGACGTTGTGATAGACACCGGGGCCTGCGACCTGGAACCGCACGCGGTACTCGCCCATTCCGACGGGTCCCGTTGGTTCGACGGAGAACCCAATGACGCCGCCCACCCAGAAGTACCGCGAAATCACGAATCGACTTCCGACCGAGAGCAGACGCCACGTCGCCAGAACCAGCGTCAGTGCCGCGAAGGATATCCAAAACGCACTCACCAAGAGCTGCACGGGGAACAGCCTTGCAGATAATCTCGCCCGCCAGGCTGGCATCGGAAGACGACCTCGAGCCGTGGGCAAGTGCGCTTGATCGTGCCGTCAGTGCGGTGCGCGACCGAGCGGGGTGCCAAGGCGGCAGGATCAGAGGCTCCGCGCTTCCTCGGCCGAGAGCGCTTGCGTTCCGAGCACGATCGCCAATGCCAGACGCTCGGCGTCTTCCGTGTCGGGCTCGGCGGTGTAGATCATGATGCGCAGGTCGTCGGCCGCAACGATCAACGTGTCGCAGTCAAGCGTGATGTGACCGACGTCAGGATGATCGATGACCTTGCGTCGCCCGGTGTCCTGGTGCGACTTGACGACATCGGTCGACTCCCAGAACTCGACGAATCGCGCACTGCGGGAACGGAGTTCACCGATGAGCTGCCGCAACCGCGGGTCGGCGGGATACCGACTGGCGGTCATGCGCAAGTCGGCGACCAATCGAGCTTCCAGTTCGGCTTGCTCCTCCGGCCTGCTTACCGCCCGCGTACCCGGCCCAAGGAGATGGCGCCACAACGCGTTTCGTTCGAATCCTCGCCATCTAGTGGTCGGGCCCATCAATGCGTCATACGGTGCATTGGCGACGACGAGCGTCCACGTTGCGTCGTAGACGACGACGGGTGTATTCGCCAGCCGGTCGAGCAGGCGTTGCACGCTTGCGCTGATGCGCGTGGAAACGACGTCGCGCCCAGGCATGGCGAGCCCGGCAAGCCGGAATAATAGGTCGCGCTCGGCGTCTGAGACACGGAGTGCACGAGCGAGCGCCTCCACCACCTGAGCCGACGGCGACCTCGCCCTCCCCTGCTCGAGCCGCGTCAGGTAGTCGACCGAGATTCCAGCCAGGCCGGCGAGTTCCTCGCGCCTCAGCCCCGTTGCTCGACGGCGTCGTCCGACGGGTATGCCGACCACTTCGGGTGCGACGCGGTCGCGCCATTGGCGCATGGTCCGGCCGAACTCCCACTCCTCCACCAGTCCACTGTGCCTTCGGCCGCAGCACTTGTCCTGGCCCTGGCAGTCCTACGACATCCCGACGACTGCCTGAGAAGCAACGGTCCCCCCAGACTCGTTTCATGACCATCGACACGACCGGAACCGTCTTGATCACTGGGCCGACAGGAGGACTCGGACGGGCGACGACGCTGGCAATGGCGAGCCGTCCCGCCGCGAGCAGGCCGGATCTGCTGCTAGTCGGCAGGGCCGGTCGCGCCTTGGACGGGATGGCCGACGCCGCTCGCACCGCCGGAGCAGTTGCCTACGCCATTGGCTGCGACCTGGCCCGCCTGGCCGACGTCCGAGCCGCTGGGCAGAAGGCCAAGACCCTACTCGCAGACGGCTCGGTGCGGCCGCTTCGTGGGCTGGTGGCCAATGCGGGCGTCTCCGTCGTCGACACCGAAGACGCCTCCGCCGATGGATACGAGTTGACATTCGCAGTGAATTATCTCGCGCACGCGCAGCTCATCGGCGACGTCCTCGACGCGCTCGTCGCGCCAGCACGCATCGCACTCCTGGGTTCGAATACCTACCACCAGAACGTCTTTCGCCGCATCTTGCACGTCCCACCCGCCTCTTGGCGAGACCCCGTGGAGCTCGCGCGGCCCGCTCCCGGCAACGGTGGGGTCGCCTACTCCGACTCCAAGCTCGCGATCATGTACTACGCCCACGAACTGCAACGCCGAGCTCCAGCCGGAATCAACGTCGTGGTGTTCGAACCGGGATTCATGCCGGGTACTGGCCTGTCGCGCGGGCACGGGCCTGGCATGCAGCGGATCGGGCGAGTGATCGAGCGGATCCCCGGCGTTTCGTCGCCGTCGCGGTCCGGACCGATGCTCGCGTCGGTCGTCCTCGACGACCGCTGGGCGCACCTGCGCGACGGAGTGTTCGTCGTCAAGGACGAGGTGCGCGAGGTGAAGCCATTCGCCAACGATCCGATTCGTGAGGCGCGGTTGTGGGAAGCGACGGACGAACTCCTGCGTGCCCGCAGATAGCCATGCCGATCAGCCTCGCCGTGGATGCGTACCGACGGCCCTAGAAATGAGCCGCAGGCAGCTCTAATTCCCGCCCGGCAGGCTTTGCTGGCACGCTGCAGGCTAATCTTTCGTTCGCGGCGCGGTGCCGCGATTCGGTCTGGAGGGATTACCCATGCGCTCGTTCAGCGTGGCTGCGCTCGCCGCGGCCGCAGCAATCTTCGGTTCTTCGGGTATCGCAGTCGCGGCGCCAAAGGATTACTGCGCCGACCTCAAGGGCGGCAACACCGGCAGCGCGTGCGTGATCCAACTCTCCGACCCCGGGTACAGCGTCAACATCAGCATTCCGCAGGACTACCCCGACCAGAAGTCCGTCGCGGACTACGTCTCCCAGACGCGCGATGCCTTCCTCAATTCTGCCAAGTCCGGCGCGGCCCGCACGGCACCGTATGAGTTGACCATGACGCCGACGGAGTACACCTCGTCGATCCCCCCGCGCGGGACGCAGGCCCTGGTGTTCAAGGTCGTCCAAAACGTCGGCGCGGGTCCGCAGACGACCTGGAAGGCGTTCAACTGGGACCAGACCTACCGCAAGGCCATCATCTGGACGGCCGCACCGGATGACAAGCAAAACACGCCGCTATGGCGCGTGGACGATCCCCTGAAGGTCGTAGCGCCGCTCGTTCAAGCTCAGCTACAGCAGCAGCTGGCCCCGCCGCCCGCCGCGCCACCAACCCCTGTCCCGGGTCAGCCAACCACGACCACGACGACCCCCACCACGACGACAGCGCCGCCGCCACCGCCACCGCCGTTGCCGTTCGCGCAAGCCGCGCTGTTCCACCCCGCCAACTATCAGAACTTCGCGGTGGTCAACGACGGGGTGATCTTCTTCTTCGACCAAGGTGTGGTGCTCCCCGCTTCCTACGGGGCGTTGCAGGCACTCGCGCCGCGGTCTGCGATCGACCCGATGATCGCGTAACGCGTTCGAACTCGTGTTTGCCGGGGACGACCCTGTGAGCGTCTTCCAGACGTCGGGTCACGTCAGTCCCTGTCCGAGACGTCGACTGTCCCTTCCAACCCATCCGACGGCGTCGGTTCAGCGGTCGGACGACGCCTCGGTCTGCGTTCGAGGGACGTACGGGCATGGCGGGTTTAGGCGCTTGGGTCGAATCCAACACGAGAAATGTGTCGAAATCGTTGCTGGCGCCGTCCACATTCGGCAGAATCGTTCTCACGCTCCGGACGAACCGTCTAGCAAAAGGCTCTCCGTGACCGTTCGCCCGTGGTCGTCCACAACAAGGTCGCATCTACTTCGGCGAAGACGATGCCTCACGGTTACGGGAGTTGAACATGACGGTGGGTTTCAGCCGTGACAAGGACCGATTCGAGCTCGGCCACGCGATCCTTGGATTGTCCACCGAAATCGACGATCTGGTGGCAGCCGCGCGCCGGCTGCGACAGGTTGCCTGGAGCGACCCCGAGCGTCGACTGACGACGTACGCGCTCGACGACATGATTCACCTGCTGACCGAGGTCAAGTTGCGCCTACGAGACGACGCGCGCGCGGCGGTGGACCCAGCTCGGAACTAGGGCGACCGAGGGTAAACCGACCGATATGCCGATGGGCGACAATCAAATTCGAGGCGCCCTGACTAGCTCGAGCCGCCGGGCACGACCAGGCCGCCGCCGCGCCCGCCGACCGGCGGACGGGTGGTCAGGACGCGGTTAGCCCGAGTTCGCGGAGCCGATCCGCATGCTCTGCAAACCAGGCATCCTCCTCCCCCGGTGCGGGCATGATCAGGCCTGCCTCCATCGACACACGGGGGTCGACCTCCTGAATCGCCATCAGCAGTTCTGCGCTGGACTGTCCGGTCTGCGCGGTCCACATCTCGGCAAGGTCGCGCAGCATTGCTTGCCGCACGGCGAGCTCGCGGCCCCCGCGTATGTTGCCGACGATGACCGTGGTGCGCGACGGCTCGCCCGCGGTGAATAGCCGGCCGGCGGAAGCGTCTTGGAACAAGACGTTGACGAAGACCGCCGGTGCCCCAGTATTCGTCGTATGGATCCTCGTGATCTCGCCGGCGATCCGGCGACGAAGGTCGTCCGTGAGCATGTCCTGGGGTGCGATCACCTGGTAGAGCGGCATGTCGTTCTCGTTTCGCTTGGTAGTGGTTCGACCTCGAGAGTCCGAGGCGCTATCGGACATTTCAGGATTGCTGAGTTCTAATCCCGAACTCAATTTACTGAGTTCGCAAAACGAACGCAAGTGATAGCCTGGCCAACGTGGCGCAGGACGACTTGAAGGACGAGCAGTGCTCGATCGCACGTCCGGTCGCGCTGCTCGGGGACCGATGGACGCTGATCCTGTTGCGCCAGGCCTTTCTTGGCGTCCGGCGGTTCGACCAATTCCAGACCACGATGGGCCTGTCACGCGCCGTGCTCGCCCAGCGATTGGCGCAACTCGTGGATGCCGGCATCTTCGAACGCACGGCGTACAAGGACGAGCGCCGCACCCGCCACGAGTATCGGTTGACCGACAAGGGCATGGACCTCTACCCCATCTTGATGGCGTTACGTACCTGGGGTGACAAGTACATGGCGCCCGACGGCCCATTCCTGCTGTACCGACACCGCGACTGCGGTGGACACGCCGAGGTGCTCCACGCGTGCGATCGGTGCGGCGTCGAATTGACCGCGCGCGATGTCGTCGTCGAGGCGGGGCCAGGGCTCACCGACGCCAACTGAGAGGCCGGCGGCCTCCTGCCCGTCGAATTGGGCACCACCACAGTCGAATACAGCGGCCGCCACGTACTGGCGCGAACGTCGTCACCGCCGCTCAGCTATTGCTTGAACTGGCGATCCAGGCTCAATCCCGAACTTTCGTGGACTCCATCAAAGCAGGCAACGGTACGCCGTTGCACGCACTGGCCTAGTGAACAACGCGCCCAGCCAGGGTGTTACACGGGCGCGACGAGGGTGCTTCAGTGGCCACACTCTGTGATAGCGCGATCGGAGGTTCGTGGTCGTACGCACCCATCAGACCGGTGAGGCCAGCCACCTCTAACGAGGAGATATTCAATGTCGGATTCCGATCGGTTCTCCGAAGCAATCAGCCAGGCGTTCGTCGCCATCGAGCCGTTGATTCGCGCGGTCTCTCAATGGCCGAGGGTCTGCACACCGGCGTACGTCGTCGTTGTCGTATTGGCTGGCCGGACCCTACGCCAGTTGGTGGTGTCGGACCTGCCGAGGGATCAGTGGCCGGCGCCCTTCGATGACGTCGCACAGGGCAAGGCTGCATTGACCGCGCGCACCGGGCTGCCCTCGCGGGTAGTACTTCAGGACCGTCAGGATCTACTTCGCCCCGGAGACCCTCGTTGGTTCGGTAGCGCGCTGGACCCCGCCAGCGGCCTCGTCGTCGCGGCATCCGGAGGACCTGACGACGTCGACGAACTCATCTCGCGGACGGTCCTCGACCTCATCAGAACGCCGGCAATCCTGCGGGCGCGCGAAGAAATTCTCGCCCGCGGCCCCGACCGCACGATGTTCGACTTGACCTGACCGAGGGCGCAAGGAATCGCAAATGAAAGCGGTAGTGGTATCCGAATATGGCGGTCCGGATGTGCTCAAAGCCATCGAGGTCAGTCAGCCCCATGCGGGGCCAGGTCAGATTCGTGTGCACGTGCGCGCGGCCGCGGTGAACCCCGCCGACGTCCACATCCGCACCGGCGAGGTTGACAGTTGGTTCGACGACGTCGTACCGCGGCCCCTGCGTCCCGGTATGGATTTGGCAGGCTTCGTCGACGAGATTGGCGAGGGCGCCCAGACCGAGCTCTCGGTCGGCGACGCGGTGATGGGCATGGTGATTCCGATGGATCCGAGCGGCGGCTCGTACGCCGAATATGTCGCGCTCGATCCTCGCCAGGTCACACGAACGCCCGCGGGGTTCAGCCTCGTCGAGGCGGCCACCATCCCGATGAATGGCCTCACCGCGCGCCGCGCCCTGGATCTGCTGGCCCTCCCGAGCGGCACGTGGGTGGCAGTCACGGGCGCTGCAGGCGCAGTCGGCGGTTTCGCCATCGAAATCGCCAAGGCCGATGGTTTGCACGTGATAGCGGACGCGAAACCCGCTGACACCGAATTGATTAGGCGATTGGGCGCCGACGAGGTGCTTCTCCGCGGTGATGGCTACGCACGCGAGATTCGCGAGACCCACGCCGACGGAGTCGATGCCGTCATCGATGCGGCGCTGCTCGGCGGTCGCATAGAGCCGGCAATCCGCACGCGTGGGCAACTGGCCACGTTGCGCAGCGCGGGCCAGAGCGGCACCACTCCCCTACCCGGCAGAGCAGACATCGTGATCCACGAGGTCGTCGTCCTCGAGTACCGGTTCGCGCGAGACAAGTTGGATGCCCTGCGCGAACTGGCGGAGGCGGGTCGGATCTCAGCGCGTGTCGCCGACGTGTATCCAACCGACGGGGCCGCTGAAGCACATCGACGCTTGGAATCGGGAGGCGTCAGAGGGCGGCTGGTGCTCACGTTCTAGCACTCGTCGTCTCTCCTTCGCCGCGTCAGGGAGCGATCAGATCCATCAACGTCGCGACCGAGCCGGTCCTTGCTTGGCGGTAACCCGTTCCGGCCCAAACATTGGTACCGTTCGCATCACCGGCGCGTACCGACGCGGCACGGAGCGGGCTGGTCAACCAGTGCACCTCGGGATAGCCCAGTGGCGCCTCCTTGTCGTGATCGTTCACGAAGCGGTTGCGCAGACCCCGCGCGTAGCGTCCCGAGAAAGCGCGAGTCACGACCGTGTCGGGGAAGTCGCTGCCCTGCAACGCCGCACGGTGCACGGGACTGCTGCCGCACTCATCGGACAACAGAAACGCCGTGCCCAATTGCGCTGCCACCGCGCCGGATTCGAGCGCCCTCGCCACATCGGCTGCCGTCATCAACCCCCCGGCGGCCACGACGGGTACCTCGCTGATTGCAAGCACGGCGGCAAGCAGTTGGTCGAGCGATTCGGACGCCGGTTTCGTCACGGGATCGAAGGTTCCACGATGCCCACCGGCCGCTGGCCCCTGAACCGCGATGGCGTCGACGAGGTCGTTCGCTTGCCTGGCCTCATCAACCGTCGTGACGGTTCCCACCGTCGCGATGCCCAATGTTCTGAGTCTTCTGGACTCTTCGGCTGCCGGCAGCCCGAACGTGAATGACACCACTTCGGGTCGGACGTCGAAAACGACCTGCAACTTCGCGAGCCAACCGTCGTCGTCACCGTAGCGGGGGTCGCCGAGAGCGGTCCCGCGTCGTGCGGCGTCTGCCGCCAGTGCGACTGCGTAGGCCTCGATCTCCTGTCTCACGGCCACGCTGGGCTGCGGTACGAACAAGTTGACGCCGATCGGCCCCGTCGTGAGCATCCTCGTGGCGGTGATACGTTCGGCCAACACGTCGGCAGTGAGGTATCCACCCGCGAGGAAGCCGAGCCCGCCGGCGTTGGTTCCGGCTGCGGCAAGCTGTGGTGTCGATGGGCCGCCGGCCATCGGGGCGACGATGATGGGGCGCCGGAGCGCACCAAAGTCGAAGACCTCCACCATCACATCACATCTTCCAATCTCCATGCAGCGCGGTGCTTTTAGGCGCTGGCGGATGGTCGCCGTCAATAGCCTCGCCCGGCCGGGTGGCAGGCACACGGCGTGCGCTGTGCTCGCCAGGCCGGTTCGCAGGAGGAAGGTCTTAACCGAGTTCTTTCATGAACTCGCGCGCCAACGGCCCCGCGGACGCTGGGTTCTGGCCTGTGAAGAGATTGCGGTCCCTGACCGTGTAGGGCTTCCAGATTTCGCCGCGGCTGTAGTCGACGCCCATCTTGACCAATTCGTCTTCCGCAGTCCACCGAGCCTTTGCCCGCAGACCCACGGCGTCCTCTTCGTCGTTGGTATAGGCCGTCATTCGGTAACCGGAGAACGGCGATACCCCACGTTTCCTCGTCGCCATGATGGCGACCGGCGCGTGACAGACAATGGCGAGCGGCTTGCCGGACGCGAGCGCTGCGGTGAGCAGTCTGCCCGAGTCGGCGTCCTGCCACAGATCCTCCATGGGGCCGTGACCGCCTGGGTAATACACGGCGTCGTAATCTTCCAACCTGACATCGGCCAGTATGAGAGGCCGCCGCAGCTCCTCCGCCGACAGAATGATCTCTTCCAGTTGCAGTGCGATCTCGGCGCTCCCCGCCATGGCGGGACGCAGACTCATCGAATCGACATGGGGCACGACGCCGCCGGGACTGGCCACCACCACCTCGTGGCCGTTGCCGGTCAATTCTCCGTAGGGGGCAGCGAATTCCTCGGCCCAGTACCCGGTGGCATGCCTGGTGCCGTCAGCAAGCGTCCAATAGCTCGCACCAGTGAGGACGAACAGGATCTTGGCCATGAAAGTCTCCTTGAGCTCGGTTAACGGCCTTGTCGCATCGAGCCTCGTACGTCGAGCAGTCGACTCGCACCCGTCAGACACCCTGGCCTAATGTGGTGACGCGGGAAAACCCGCGTTGGCAGCCGACAAAGCCTTGTTGAGCAGCAGCTTGACGAACTCAAGTGCGCTCGCGCGAGCAAACGGTGGTAGGTGGTGCGGTTGGGGACCGACCGACGCAAGGCAGGCGCTTCGTCGGCACCGCTACACGGCCGCGAACACGAACGCGCGACCCTCGAAGGACTTCTAGCGCAGGCGCGTGGTGGCCGAAGCGGCATCGTGGTGCTGCGAGGCGAAGCCGGCATCGGCAAGACTGCGCTCCTTCAGCATCTGCGCGGGGAGGCGCACGGGTTCACCGTGACGAGGTGCGCTGGCGTGGAGTCCGAGATGGAGCTCGCCTTCGCGGGACTACACGATCTGTGCTCACCACTCCTCGGCGGACTGGATTCGTTACCCGACCCGCAGCGGGACGCCATGCTTTCCGCACTGGGCCTCACGGCGGGCATCAGCCCCGACAAGTTTCTAGTGGCCACGGGCGCGCTGGGGCTCTTGGCCGCGGCATCCGAATCCACTCCGGTACTTTGCATCGTGGAGGATGCGCACTGGCTGGATCAAGCTTCGGCTCAGGTGCTCGGCTTCATCGGGCGACGCCTACTTGCCGAACCCGTGGCGTTGGTATTCGCTGCGCGCCCCTCGATTGCTGCGCCGGATCATCTCGTCGGCCTGCCCGAACTTCGCGTCGACGGACTCGACACTCGGTCGGCCAACGCCTTGTTGGACTCGGTGAGCGTGACACCCGTCGACGCAAGCGTCCGCAGCCGAATCATCGATGAGACACAAGGGAATCCACTGGCGTTGCTCGAACTCGGGGCGAGGATGATGACACCCGACTTCGCCGGAGGTTTCGCTGCGGTCGATCAGCCGAGCCTCTCCCATCGCATAGAACACGAGTACCTCACCCGCCTGCACGCGTTGCCGCAGGATTCCCAAGATCTACTCTTGCTCGCCGCCGCAGAACCCATCGGTGATACTGCCCTAATCCGCCGCGCCGCAGGGGAACTCACGCTTGCCGTCGATGCGGCCGACGCAGCCGTCGACGCTGGTCTGCTCGGCGTGGGGGCATCCGTGCGGTTCCGACACCCCCTATTGCGATCGGCTGTCTACGGTGCGGCGACGATCGAACGCAGACGAGCCGCTCACGCGGCCTTGGCCGCGGCTAGTGACTCTGAGATCCAACCGGATCGACGTGCGTGGCATCGTGCTTACGCATCGCACGGACCTGACGAAGACGTGGCTCGGGAACTGATCGGGTCGGCCGATCGTGCCCAGGCTCGCGGCGGCTTGGCCGCAGCCGCGGCGTTCTGGGAGCGTGCCGTAGCAGTGACTCCGGGCAGTAGGGATCGCGCGTCTCGCGCGCTGGTCGCCGCGCAAGCCAAGTACGGGGCCGGGGACATCGACGCAGCGCACCGACTGCTGGTGGAGGCCGAACTCGGTCCCTTGACGGAACTGGACCAAGCGAGGGTTGAGTTGCTGCGCGGACAGATGGCCTTCACCATGTACCGAGGGGGAGAGGCGCCATCGTTGCTGTTGAGCGCCGCCTCCCGGCTGCGAGCGTTGGACGTCGATCTCGCGCGTGACACGTACCTCCAGGCACTGATCGCTACCTGCCATGCCGGCCGATTCGGCGACGAGAACGTCCGGTTGCAGATCTGCCGACAGGCACAGGCGCTTCCCATGGAGCCGACGACGCCGCTTTCGAGGCATCTTCTCGTACGAGGCTTCGCCACGTGGATCGCCGACGGCTACGTTGCGGGTGCTTCGATCCTCAATGAGGCGGTGCGCCAGTACCGCAATGAAGCGACTGATCCCGGCTTCTACGGCTGGGCCTTCAACGTCATGGCGATGCACCTCTGCGACGACGATGCCTGGCACAGGATGGTCGTCGACGAGGTGGCCCTGGCGCGCGAGCACGGACTACTGAGCTGGCTGCCGCTAGCTTTTGATTCGCTCGCGGAGTTCTCCGTTCACGCGGGGGAACTGAGCAGAGCGGAAGCGCTGCTGAGCGAGGCCAACCGCATCGATCCGATCATTACCGCGGGCACGTCTTTGCACATCGCACTGCTCTTGGACGCATGGCGGGGTGACGCGTCAGGCGCAAGCACGCGGATGGCTGCAATGGGAGAGGCCACGTCGGAGGGCGGCGAGGGATGGTTGCTCGACTTCGTGGAGTACGCCAAGTCGGTGCTCTACAACGGGCTCTCGGATTATGCACTGGCGGCCGGCGCAGCGGAAACCGTTGTCGCCAAGATGAATACCGTGCCCTGCTATGGGATTCGTGCGCTCTACGAACTGGTCGAGGCAGCAACTCGAAGCGATCAGATGGATCGCGCCCGATCCGCAACCGCGCAGATGGCGGAGGTCGCCTCGGCGGCGGGCAGTGACTTCGCGCGTGGCATGGCCGCGCAATGTCAAGCCTTCGTTGCAGACGACGAAGCTGCCGAAGCCCTCTTCCAGGAGGCAGTCGAGCACCTGAGTCGCACGCGTATGGCGATCTTTCTCGCGCGTGCACGGCTAAGTTACGGCGAGTGGCTCCGACGGAGGAGGCGGCGCATCGACGCGCGCGCCCAACTGAGGCCCGCCCACGAGGCGCTGGTTGCCATGGGAGCGAACGGGTTTGCCGAGCGTGCGCGGCGCGAACTACTGGCAACCGGAGAGAAGGTCCGTCGGCGCACCGCGCCGGGTACCGACGGACTCACACCCCAGGAAGAACAGATAGCGCAGCTGGCACGGGACCGACGAACGAACCCCGAGATCGGCGCGCAGCTGTTCTTGAGCGCGCGCACAGTGGAATGGCACATGCGCAACATCTTCGCCAAACTCGAAATCACTTCTCGCCGGGAACTCGATGCGGTGCTTGACCGCCGCGCTTCGGCCCGATTGCACGAGTGAGGTCCCCACAGCCCGGGTGTTTGACTGGCACGAACGGCACCGCACTACAGACAACCTCGACCAACGGACATCAAGTTACAAGTTGTCGTGCTCCCGGTGCCAAGGTCGACCGCGCCAAAGCGTTCCATCTCGCACTGGGATGGCGCCTCGATCCCGGCGGCGTGTTCCCGTCACGGCGGCACCACGGGGCCGATCCCCGGTCCCGACGCCGATCGACGGAGTTACGCTTCTTCGCTGACCCCGACGGAAATCGTCGGTGGACGTGGCCTCAGAGCTTGTTCGCGAGGACGTCGAGATTGGAGATCTCCGGCGGCGAGGCGAACAGCTCGTCGGCCTTCGCCGCGAGGGCTTTTCCAACGGCCCCGCCGAGATGAGCCTCGCGAGCCGCGTCGTCTGGGAGGCGTCGAAGATGCCGAAGGTCGACGGGCCGAACCGAACCGCGAACCATGGTTTCGTGTCGGGTTCCTGCTCGACAAGCGGGAGCGACGAGACAAGAAAATCCTCGACTGCCGGGCTTGGCCTCGAGCCGTACGAGCAATGCCTTCTTAGCCATGGTGATCTTCCTTTTAGTGGTGGATGAATTGAAGTACAGCAAAACCCAGCCGTAGTTTCGATGTGTCCCAACACTTCTCGGGCCACCCGGCGTCATAGTTGTTGACCGATGCGTCGGCGACCGCTCGGTCGACGGGGAACGTTCCCGCAGACTCGAGGTCGTTGTTGCGCGCCTGAATCTCCCCCGCCATCAACGACAACAGTTTGGTCTGCCCGACTGCGTTCTGCACCGCCTCGCGCGGGGTCTCCAACTCAACGCGTTCCACGCCGTCAGCAGCTAGGATCGCGACTCTCTTGCCCTGCAATGTATGCGCCATGGCGAACTCCCCTCTTCGGGACGCGTACCGCAGACTCATCCGTCGATTGCGCTGTGTGGGGTGGCCTCCGCGGTCGGTGACGGATCGATGGCGGTCCGCCAAATCCACGAGTACTTCGGGGCTTGATCGGCGGCAGTCGCCACCACGATGAAGGTCGGGTCGGGCTGTCCAGGAGCCGGTTGGTTCCTGGCCGACGGCGCCATTCGATCCGCGACAACTGGCTGCAGTTCAGCCCACGGTTGCGGTCATTGGCAGTGCCGAATCTCTGCCGCCGCCGGACTCCATAACTCGCGCCCATTGATTCGATCCTTTCCAACGCGGTCCCAGCGCCTGCAGCGCTGCATCGCTAAACCTGCTCGGATGCGAGCACACCGCAGCCATTCCCGGGTTAGTGCTTCATTTCGACTTGTCGAACCGCTTTCGTTGCCGGACGCCGTATGCCGCCGCCTTGACGGCGTCGTCGTCCTCCATCCCCGAGCCGAGGGCACCGCCCAACGTGGCGACCGCCGCCACCAGCCACGCCAACGTCAACAAGCTCGAGAAGCCGAAGGGGTGGCCGATGCTCTGGGCAACGAGTTGCGGCGGCAGTGTCCACCAGGCGGTGAGCAAGAGCAGAACGAATAGCCCCATGTGGAAGATGGCAACGCCGATCGTCAGCGTCACGGCGGTCGCCGCGTTGTACAACGCTGCACGTTCACGTTCGCTCGCGGACTGCGGGCGTTCCCACAGTTCGTGGTGGAGGATCAGCCAAGTCACCATCGCGGTAGTCGCCAAGACCGTCGCCACGCTCAACCTCCAGGGACCCATCGTGTCGGACAACTGCCACATGGTGGGGTACGCGAGGCTCACGGCCCCGGTGGCAAAGGCTGCCATGATCACCTTGGACAGACCAGTGGCCAACCGCCATGGCCGATTGGCGTAGACCATGCCCGTCAGTAGCCGCAGACGCGACAGCGCGGTGGGCGCGAGGTAGTGAACCACGTCATCGTCCTGTATCCGCGTCAGCTGCTTGATCGACCTGCTGCGCGTTTCGGGCTGTCGCGTCACCTCGGCAACGACGGTCCGCGCCAAGTTCCTGATCCGGCGATCGATGGCCACACCACCAACGCCGGGGACCGAAATTATTCCGAAGTGGTCGTCCAGGCTGATGTCGGCAACCAAAGGTGTCGTCTCGCGACGTCGCGGGAGGTCGGTCAGGTAAATCACGATGTCTTCAGCTTCGCTGGCCGGATCCACGGTGTGGACCACTTCCATGACCTCGGCATGCTCGTCGACTGGAAACGCATCGCGCCGCACGGAGACCTTCCACTCCCCACCGACGGTTGCGAGCGCACTTGGAAGCGAGTCGGACAGCCGCTTCGCTATGGCCACCGGAGCTCCGGGATCGGCGATGAGCAGAACGGATGACTGTGCGCCCGTCATCACGACTCCGAATATCCTTGGCCTGCAGCGCTAAACGACCTTCGCGATGAATCGACGGAACTTGCAGTGCACGCTTGCAGCCTTGCCGACCCCAGATCGCCCGTGTCACCTTTCTCAGCTTGGATGACCATGACCTGGTGCGGACGTCGTAGGTCGTAGCCCATCGCCTGTGCGCGCGTGTACACGTCCGCGGCGTCGGTACCCGCGAGCAGATCGTCGACCAGCTCTCGGCGCAGATTGGGCTGTATCTCGGCGAGACTTTGCTGATGAGATAGCTCTACGCCCAATACGTTGCTGCCGTACCGGAGTGCGAACGGGTCATCGTCGTCGAGATGGTCGCCATTGTCGACGAGTGCGACGACACCGAGTAGGTCGGCGTGCGGTTGTATCGGCGTCGGCGGACATCGCCTCATCGTCTCGCCGATTGGGCAGTACGTCGCCTCAATGCGGCACGGACACAAAGCGGCCGCTCCATCAATAGCCTTTGCCACTATTTCCATCGGATCGAAAGATGGGAAGTTGATCGGTGCCGGCGCTGCCAGAGCTGCGGCGACGCCCGTCGCTCTCAAATCGTCGGCACTCGTCGATTCGGCGTCCATGATGCGATGGGAGATTGGCCGCATCTAGCGACTCGCGCAGACCCGGATGAAATCGGAGACCCCGGATGCGAGAAGTGAAAGCTTCGGCCGAGCGCCGCACACCTCCCTCCGGGCGAATCCAGCTCGGGCTGTGCGCCGCGCCAAAACAACCTTGGGGCCGCTTCAGCACAACGCCAGTGAATGGCATACCCGCCTTCTTGCCCGCGAAACTCACCGCTGCCGTACCCATTCGAACCGTTGCGCCCGACTTGCCCGGGCCTGGCAGACGGCTGGGATTGGCACGGGCTATGAGTCGGCACCGCGAACGCCGCGACAGATCGTTAGCCCGTATGCTAGGCACTTTAAAGCTATGAGCCACAACATGTTTCGGCAATCCTGCGTCCACTGAGCACCGCGCACGCTGGACTGTCATTTACGAAGGATTCATCCCTTCCTAGCGAACGTTACGGCTGCTGCAACCACGATCGCGACACGGTGACGCAAATCGGACAGCATCGGGGTGCTCGCCGGATATCGAGAGGCAACCCCGTCGGCGTTAGCGGGGAGGCTGACACGTCTTTTCCCTGGTCGTGCCACCGCACGGTCCAGTTATGAGAATTCTCGTCGCGGCCGACGTGATCGAGCGGTTCGAAACCTTCGCCACCGTCGCCGGCGCACCGGTCAACGTGGACCGTCCGAGGGACGAAGGGTCTGCGAGGGGCGTTGCCCGAACCAGTTGACGGTACTGCTTCGAAAACCGGCCGAGGTGTAGGAATCCCCATCGACTCGTCACCGTCGAGACGGACGCGGTATCCCGGTGCGACGTTGAGCCTCTCGGCTTCCGCGCCAAGGCATTCGGGGCGGAATCGGAAACCATTGGCGCGATGCTCGCCAATCACGCCGCAATCGCACTCATCCATGAAAGGCGCGAACGTCAATTCAGAGCGGCATTGGCTTCCCGTGACATCATCGGACAGGCCACGGGCATGATCATGGAACGCTTCGACGTCGACACATATCGTGCATTCTCGATGCTGAAGGTGATCTCGCAGGAGTCCAATACTCCGCTACGAGACCTTGCCGCCAAGCTCGTGGACCGCGGACGGCAGCCATGACAGCGATCGATGCATGGCCCATCGTCTTCTGCAGCAGATGCGGGTCCGCCTGCATGACTTGCGGCACGCCTATCCCTCGGTGGATCGTCGAGTGGCGCCGGCGGTGGGACGACAGTCCGTCCGACCAGTCCGCAGATTTGGCACTGTTTGTTACCAGACCTGCTCGGTATTCTTCCCGAGACATCGCTTCACGATCGGTAATGGCCTCTGAACTGGGCTTTTAAGTGTGGTCCCGGCTGGGATCGAACCAGCGACCTTCCGCGTGTGAAGCGGACGCTCTTCCACTGAGCCACGGGACCGGGCACCACACCGACGCGAGATCGGCGGGCAGAACGAGGTCGAAGATTATCACGAAGGGGCGGCAGGGCTGGAATCCCCGCGGCAGCGGGCTCGACACAGTTGACTACGCCTGGCGTGAAGTCGTTGGCCTACGGGAGCGGCTGTCGGGGCGCATCGATCTGCCAGTGTGCGAAAACGGGAATCACATGCCGCGACACCGAAACCGGACACGGTTTCGCGATCGCACGCGAGGCCCCTCCCCCGTTCCGACCCTCACCGGCGCACGGAGAAGGGATTTGTGCGGCTACGCTCGAGTGGACTATCGTCGTCCTTCGCAACGGGCGACGATCTCGCTCGTAGCACGCGGATGTAGCGCAGTTGGTAGCGCACAACCTTGCCAAGGTTGGGGTCGCGGGTTCGAATCCCGTCATCCGCTCGATGGTGCAAGACGCATCAACCCCAGCGGTGGAGTGGCCGAGTGGTGAGGCAACGGCCTGCAAAGCCGTGCACACGGGTTCGATTCCCGTCTCCACCTCCGATTGGAACCCCGCGCGATTAGCTCAGCGGGAGAGCGCTTCCCTGACACGGAAGAGGTCACTGGTTCAATCCCAGTATCGCGCACCAAGATAGTTGCAGGTCAGAGCCAATTTTCGAGGATCTGGTCCGGGCTCATGCCCAATACGTGCCCAACGGGTGAAGTTTGGCTCCGCTCTCGATCGCGATACGAGAGGGTTTTGCCATGACCGCCAACTCCGACCAGCTCGCCGACGTCATCGCGTTGCATGCGTCAAGCCGCTGCCGACACCAAGGACGATGCCACCGCTCTGCAGTTTGGCTCGTCGACGCGCACGGCTGCGAGAACCGCCTCATGTGCGACGAGCATCGCACCGGGTACGAGCGGCATGTTCGTCGGGTGTTGGCGGTTAACGGCAAAACGATGTGCACGCTGTGTGGGCGGACGTTCGTCGACATGCCGAGCGTCGTCCAGGCGGTGGCGCTGTGAGCACCAATCGCGCCCGGATGCTGCGGGATCGTGCTGCGAGCTTGGAGCTCACGATGATCCAGCGCGGACCGCTGTTCATCCTCGTCGACCCAACCGGCACCATCGTGCACACCGGGACGATCGAGGCGACCGAGCGGTACCTCGCCGCTCGGTACACGCCTGAGCGTCCCGGTCCGGACCCGTGGCCGATACCAGAGGCGTGGATTCCGTGGATCGAGCTAATGGAGGCCGAGATGCGGGCGGCTCACCGGTCGTCGTCGACCATCCGGTTGCGCAGGCTGTCGTTGGCACGATTCGCTCGCGCACATTCACATCTAGACCCGTTGACTGTGAGTCGCGACGACCTCGTCCGCTACCTCGGCGACGACCGATGGACACCTCGCTACGCACAGAGCATGCGGTCTTCGTTGCGGATGTTCTTCGGCATACTCGTCAACGACGGGCATCGGTTCGACAATCCCGCCGCGGGGCTGCCCGAGATCCAGACGCCGCGGTCGATTCCCAGGCCGTGCCCCGATCAAGCAGCGGTCGAAGCGCTGGCCGGCACCGAGAATCCGATGGTGAAGTTGGCGATACAGGTGGCTGTCGAAACAGGCATGCGGCGCATGGAGATTGCCGCGATTCGTCGCGACGATGTCGAGGGTTGGCCGGGGGCGTTCTGGCTGCGGATCACGGGGAAGGGCGGCCATCAGCGGACGTTGCCTGTGTCTGACGACCTCGCCGCAGCGTTGACTGCAGGAACCACGGAATACGTGTTCCCGTCCTTCGACCGCTGGGGTAACGAGCTCGCAAGGCACATCTCGCCGCACCAGCTCGGGAAATTGATCGCCGCCGCGCTGCCGGACCGCTGGACTGCGCATACGTTGCGGCACCGTTTCGCGACGAAAGCCTATGAGGCGTCGCGGGATATCCGCGCGGTACAGGAACTGCTCGGCCATGCGTCGCCCACGACTACTGCGATTTACACAAGGGTCGCGAACGAGTCGTTGCGGGCTGCCGCGGCTGCGGCACGACTCGACGCAGGAGGCGAGTACACCCCGCGAGTTTCGCTGGGGCGGGCTGACTCTTTGATCGAGCCGCCACTCACGCCCGCGGGGGAACGAAGGGGCTGAATCAACGTTAGATCGAGCGCAATGGACTATTCCGCGTGGCAACCGCGTCGGGGCTGTAAATGTGAGTCGACGACCATTACTTAACAGGTAGGAGGTTGTTACTTGCAGTTGAGTGCGGCAAACGATAGCGTAGGGGCGCATGAATAAGGAAGACGACGACGATCAGCTCGATGCCAAGGTAAAAAGAGCGGCGGCACTAAATCGAGTCTTCACCCCAAGCACACCAGTGAGCACCCGCGCGGCGTTCTCTGGCCGGTACGACCAGATCATGCAAATAACGACCGCCGTCGTTCAGCCTGGCCGCCACGTGATCCTCTACGGCGAGCGAGGTGTCGGTAAGACCAGTCTGGCCAACATACTGTCTGAGTTGCTGGTCCAGACGGAAGAGTCATACCGCAACTACGCCGTGCGGATCAACTGCAGTGTCGACGATGACTTCCGATCGATCTGGGCGAAGGTCTTCGCGGAACTGGGCATTGACGCGCGAGGTGAGTATGCCGAGTACGAGGTGCCCAATCCCGATCAGATACGGCGAATCTTAGCCTCGGTCAAGCCGTACATGGTCATCGTGATCGACGAGTACGACCGGGTCGACGACGACAGTGCATTGTCGCTGATGGCCGACACCATCAAAGCGCTGTCCGATCACGCGGTCGGCACCAAAATCGTATTCGTCGGGGTGTCGGACTCCATCGAGAATTTGATCGGTGAACACGAATCCGTCCGCCGAGCACTAGAGGAAGTTCAGGTTCCTCGTATGAGCGCCAAAGAGATTCGCCAACTCGTCACTCGCGGCTTCTACGAAGCCGAGTTGAACATCAGTCAAAACGCCACGGAGCGCATTGTGCGGCTCGCCGAAGGCTTGCCCACCTACGGTCATCTGTTGTCCCTCCGAGCGGGCGAACGGGCAATCAACGACGACCGCGACACCGTCACGCTTCGCGACGTTGTTGGTTCCACGGAATCCGTTGTCAAGACCGGCTATTCGGGAGCGGCGCTGTACCACCACGCTGTCGAATCCTCTCGCCCCGAGAACCTCTACGCGCACGTCCTGGCAGCTTGTGCGCTCGCCGAGAAGGACCAGCTCGGCTACTTCACGGCAAAGGCCGTGGAGACACCGATGTCGCGGATCATGGGGAGCAAGTACGACATCCCCGCCTTTTCGCGCCACCTCTCCAGCTTCATGCAACAAGACCGCGGGTGCGTTCTCGAGCGACGCGGCGAGAAGAAGCGCTATCGCTACCGGTTTCGAGATCCACTGATGCAGCCGTTCGCCATCCTGGCAGCCATCGCCTCAGGAATCATCCCTGCCGATTACCAACGCGAGCTATTCGACGCCGACGCCGACCCGTCCGATTGGGATGCGGCAGCGAGGCAGCTGTCGTTAGCCGACATCGCTGACCCGCCCGCCCGGGACTGATCGCCCCTCGTGGGAAACGTGGCCGGCCCAGGGTGCGGTCAGCTCATGCCGTGCTGATCCCCCGGGATGGCCTCGAAGAAGTCGACGTGCGGGCCGTTGCAGAGGGAAGGCATCGCTAACGAGGACCGGTGCAGTGCGCGCGGCGAACCGCAGTCACCACCACGGCCGCCGCGAGTCAGGCGAAAGTGTCCCCGAAGTTAGCCTCTTGGAGCCACGCATCCTGGCGCGCCCAACACACCCCTGCATATCGGCTACGAGCCCGGTCGCGGCCGCAGCGCTGGATACAATCGCCCTCCCGTTTCGACATGTCGACTTTATGCTGCAACGGGGACACGGGCTCGGCTGACGCGAACGGTGACGAGATCACCAACCGCCCCATTTTGAGGTGGGACCGCGCTCTGATTCATTCGCAACCCGCACATACACCGGTATCTGTGCCACGCGAGTTTTTTCGGCGCGGTCGATTTTTCGTTGAGTTACACCGTCACGATTCCAGGTCTGTGCTAATGCCAGTGTGCTCTCAAAGATCTGATGCCACAACGCGATGCTGGCGAGATAGTCAGCGCCGGGCTCAGCCTTGCCAGGGGTCTCTTCGACTATCTTGGGCGAATCGGATGAGGGGACGATCCCAGCTAATGCACCGACCGCCATAAACATTGGGGCAACTAACGCATCGCCGACTGATCTAGGGGCAGTCGGGTGTGTCTTATGCGCGTTCAACATGTCTCGCATCGTTGCACCGATGATGTCGCAGGCCTCTTGCTGCGTCTTGGGATCGGCCTCAAGCATCCGCCGATAGATCGAGCCGAGCTCGCCAGTCCAGAACTGGAGCTCGGCGTTCCATCGTTGATGCCTATCTGATCTGCGAGCAAACAAGAAACCCAGCGCAACGCCGCCAAGCGTCACCATGCCACCCCCGACGGTGGCAATCAATGTCATCCAGAGGTCGAACCACTGGTCCGGTGTCACGGCCCTATCCGAACCGTGCGAGAGTGGTCGTGCAGACGTCTCACCGGACGCTTCGGAGATGCGGGCGCCTGGCTGGCGGGGCACCATCCGGCATCGGAACATCAGCGTTGGCGGTCGCCGAACCCAGTTCAACTCCAAACGTCAACGCGCGCACCTCCTCAACGGGTATGTGAAGATCCGTTGCGATCTCGCGCGCGGTGACCTTGCCGTGCGGGCCAAGGATTTGCGGAAACACCCGCGAGATTTCGTGAGTCGCCATGCCGCCCGGTTCGCTTGACCTAAACCCGCGTCCGGACAGCTCTATGCAAGTGTTCCGGTACGCCCAATCGGTCATCCGGCCGGAACTGTGCGCCGCGTACGCAAGCGCCATCGCCGACACCTTGAACTGGTCGCGCACTCTCAGCAACTGCGCAACTGGCGGGTTAGGACGTAGATACTCTGGTATCGCATCGCGGGGTATCAACAACTCGGATGCGAACTCGTTGGCCTCGCGTTCCTGTACTGCGTCGTCGCAGGCGGCCGCGGGGTGCAGCACCAAATGCCCGAGCTCATGGGCGACGTCGAACCGCATGCCCTCCGGGGAACGCCTCCTGGCCAAGAACACGAATGGCTTGCCGTCGTACCACACTGAGTACGCATCAACGCGCTCGGCGATCGGCGGAAGCGTGTACACCCGCACCCCGCGAGACTCGGCCAGCTGGACGGCATTTGGCAGCGGCCGCGTACCGAGCCCCCATGCGCCGCGAAGTAGCCGCGCCGCGAGCCGCGGGTCTTCGCCGTGATGCGCCGGCACGTCAACCGGGCGCAGCACGAACCTCTTCGATATCCATCGGTCGATCTCGATCCCGATTGACCCGGCAGCGACCGCGGCACCGCGATGCCGCGCGGTCGCTTTCCGCGCTGCACGAAAACTGACGGTGTCCATCTCGATCTCGGGGGCCCCTGCCGCGGTGAAGAACGACACCGGGAACTGCAGCACCCGAGATAACCCGACCGCTGAATCCATTGGCGCATCGCCGGATTCGTACCGCGTGATGGAACGCGGTGTCAGTCCAAGCTCGCGCGCGAGATCGGACTTCGTCAGTCCCCGGCGAGTGCGGGCGATACGAATGCGGTCGGGATCGAGGAATTGATCAGGACGCCGCGACGATGGTGAAGTCGACATCGTCGCCTCCCACATCCAACGGGCGCCCGGCCGCGACGTCGGCGGGCGGCACATACGGGTCCAGAATGACACGGACGAGCCAGCCTGTGAACTGGCCCGTCTTGCGGTCGTCGCCTTGCTCGTCGATTCCAGCCGCTTTCGACACCTCTATCCGCACCTGGTCCTCAGTGCGGTGATACAGCACGAACCACTGCCCGAGTGGAGCGTCATCGTCGACGGACACTGGCGCAGGTCCGTCGGTGACGAGCGCAGCGACGCTGATCAACTCGAGCTGGTCCTTGACCGCTGCAATCGTGGCCGGGCCGCGTCGGTTAGCCGCGCGGGGGCCCTCGATCGATTCTGGGTCTCCTGTCGCTTCATCGCAGCCGACCACTGACAGCGTGACCTTGCCGTCGGCGCTTTCCACGGTGGGCCGGTTCTGCTCGTCCCGCCGGGTCCACTTGCAGCCGTCGACCATCGCGCGCCGCAGGCCGCCAACGGTACCGATCCACCGGGTAACTCCGGCCGCGCCCCTCGGGTGAAAGCGATCGATGTCTGCGGCGCGGAGGTCCCCGAGTTCGACGGCCTGGTGCACCGCGGCGGCGGGGATGCCAAGGCGGGACAGGTATTCCTCGGCTCGGTCCGGTGGGACGATCAGGGTGACGGGTGCGGCTGCAGGCTGAGTCACGTGGCTGTCCTTCTCTCTGGTCGGCAGGTGATTCCTCAGATTCTTGCACAAAACCAGACAATGCCGAGGTCACATCGCACTCGGCGTGGCGGTACTCAAGCGCCAACGGGATGTGCAGGCGCCGTTCCGGCCGCCGGGTGGTTGGGTAACAGCCGGCGCCGCGGCGCGGATCTGCTTGCGCAGGACTCGTAGTGCCTTTTTTCGGAACGCCTAGACCAAGCGCGGCGGGGTTCCCAGACACCTGTGCCTCGGGTGGTGTTGCGTCGGCCCGCCCGAACCCCTCCACATCCGGCGCCACTGGTGTGGCGATACACACGGAGGCTGCAACCCCTTGGAGAGCCAGAAGGGGGCTGGTGTTCGAGCGGCAGCAGCCCTCCGCGGAGAATGCGTCACGTGGCTTCCGATGAACGTAGGCGCCCTCGGTTCAAGACCCGTCGTGAACCGGACGTGGTAGCTGCCGATCCTGAATCGCTCTTCGGAGAACTGCCTCACACGCCGGACGGAGTCGGAGCGCTTTGGTCACACCAAGCCGACCAGCTCAGGACATATGCCGCTGAGCACGTTGACAGCAGAGACGTCGCTCTGGAGTTGCCCACCGGCTCCGGCAAGACGTTGGTCGGCCTTCTGATCGCCGAATGGCGCCGCCGAGCGCTGAACCAGCGCGTGGCCTATGCATGTCCCACCAAGCAGCTGGCTCAACAGGTCTACGACAAGGCGACGGCGCAGGGGATACCCGTGACCTTGCTGCACGGCCCATACCGGGACTGGTCGACGTCCGAAGTGACGAGGTACTCGATGGGCGCGGCAGTTGCGATCTGCACCTACTCGACCATCTTCAACCTCCGACCCCACCTCGACGATGCGCAGACCCTGGTATTCGACGACGCGCACGCCGCCGAAGGCTACGTTGCCGACGCATGGGCGTTGAGCGTCGACCGCGCTGCGGACGCTTACTACCGCCTCTTCGACGAGTTCAGCGACACGCTGGAACCGGCTTTCATTCAACGGATGGTTGCACCGGACAGTCCCGTTGGCGACCGCGGCGAGGTGCGCCTACTGCCGGTCACTGCCGTCGCTCGCAAGACCGCGGAGATCGACCGGATTCTGCTGACAGTCGCGGGAGATGCGTCCTATCGATTCAACATGTTGCGAGCCAATCTCGCCTCCTGCCTGATCTACGCCTCCCGCCGCGAGTGCTACATCCGCCCGATGATCCCGCCCACTTTCGAGCACGCTGCGTTCGTCGGCGCCGCGCAACGGCTGTACCTTTCCGCGACCCTCGGCGACGGCGGAGAGCTCGAACGCGCCTTCGGGCGAACCGGGATCAAGCGCGTGCTGGTACCACCGGCTTGGGATCGCGCCGGCAGCGGTCGGCGATTCTTCGTGTTCCCGGAACTGGCTGGGCCACCGGCCGGCACCGACTCCGATTCCACTGGGGATGAGCCAGACGAGTCCGACGCGGTGGTTTCGAGCGGATCGGTCGTCGAGGACAGCCTCGCCAAAGAACTACAAGACAATTTGGCATCAGAGAGCGATGCAGCCTTCGACCTCGTCGAGCGCACACTAGACCTCGCCGACAAGCGCCTGATTCTCACGCCCGACGACGCCACCGCCAACAGGATCGCCGATGCCTTGGAAATCCCCACCACCGAGCGTGTCGCAGCCAACAACCCCGACGGGCTCCGCCCGTTCCTCGATGCAGCGCGTGCCACGCTGCTCGCGCCCAACCGATATGACGGAATGGACTTAGCCGCCGAGTCGTGTCGCATGATGCTCATGGCGGGGCTGCCGCAGGCCTCCCATCTTCAGGACCGGTTCCTTGAGACGCGTCTCGGTGCCACGGAGGTCCTCGACGAACGCGTCCGCACGCGCGTCCTGCAGGGAGCCGGACGCTGCACCCGCGGACCCAAGGACTGGTCGGTGGTCGTCGCCTACGGCGACGAGTTGTTGCGGTTCCTTTCCCGCACGGAGGTGCGCCGCGCATTGCCCGTCGAATTGCAGGCTGAGATCGAGTTCGGGCTCGAACAACAGGGCGTCGCCGCCGACGACCTCGTCTTGCTAGCTGAGAGCGCTCTCCGTCAGGACCAGATGTGGCGCGAAGAGGCCGAGCCGGAATTGGCCCGTGGGCGACGTGATGCACAACGTGTTCGTCCCGCCAACGCAGAAGCGTTGGCCCGCAGTGCGGAACGCGAAGTGCGGGCGTGGGCAGCAGCGTGGCGGCAGGACTGGGAAACCGCTACGCGCCACGCCATTGAGGTACTCGAACACCTGACCGCTGAGGGGCTGAGACCCTACCGGGCATTGTGGGCCTACCTCGGTGCCGCCTGGTCCGCGCTGGCCGCGGCGCAGGACGGCGACATCGTTGCCACTGAACGAAGTGCCGAACTGCTGCGCCGTGCGCGCCAAGCAGCAACGCGCACAACGTGGCTCAGCGAGATCGAACCCCGACTCGGGGAGCAAGTGGACGCCGATCCGGTCGACGAGTCGGCGGTCGAGCAGATCATCGACCGCCTGCGTGGAGCGCTGTCGTCAGCGGCGCGGTACAGGGGTCGCAGCGCCGAGATGCTGTCCAACCTCAGCCAGACTGCCGCGACTCCTTACGAACTCGGGCTGTCAGCATTAGGAGAATTGCTCGGTGCCGCTGAATCTTTCAAGCCCAAACGACATGGGCGAGCCGACTCGGTGTGGATCTTCGACGGCCTCTGGATCACCGTCGAAGCCAAGAGCGCGCAACTCACCGAGGGCGCTCTAAGTATGGACTACGTGCGTCAAACCAACACGCACCTCTCGTCGGAGGCCGGGGACAGAGGCTCCGATGACCCGCCGCCCGGCAGCTTCTCGGTCATCGTGTCGCCGCGCGGCATCGTAGAGCCCGACGCCGTCAACATCGCCGTACCGCACTTGCACCTCGTTGATCTACGCCTCATTCTCGACATCGCCCACGACGCCGTCCGCGCCTGGAATCAGCTACGCGGCCTGGCCCCCGGAGCGAGTGGTGAAGCATTGCATCGGGAAGCAGCCCAAGTGCTCTGGGAGCACCGCGTGCTCCCCACCCAAATTCGCGAACGCCTCACCATCAAGCAGCTTCGGCGTCCGTGAGTGACGCCGAAGCCCTCACCCGACTAAGTCGCCTTCGGCGCCCACCCGAGGTGGTGGTCTCCGCATCGTCGCCGGCAGCGGATGGCCGCAATCGGTTTCGGCAGCCGGAGTGACGAGTGGCAATGATGATGCGGCTGGGCCGCGAGGCCGGACTGTGTCGCGCCGAGCGCCGAGGTCGCGCAGGTCCACACACGCGACGTCGTCGAGGGCCACGGCGACGCGGAGCCGGTGGCCACGGCAAGGGGGCAAGATTCGCATTGTGCCGATCAGCGACGCACTCGCGGAGTGGGGTGCGGGCCGCCGGTGTCGCTAGCCACAAGCCGCACCTGTCGGCCACGGGTTGGTAGTCTCCCCCGTGGCCCAGCGGCGGGCAGCTCCCGGCCCACTACGTCGGCAAGGCTCGTGGCCACCACCGGGTGGTCGATGCACAAGCTTCGGCACCGATTCGCCACGCGGGCATACCGCGGCAGCCGCAACTTGCGTGCCGTCCAGACCTTGCGGGGACACGCGCGTGTGGCCACCACCGAGCGGTACCCGCCGTCAACGACGACGAGATACGCGCCGCCATGATGGCAGCGGCTCAGAACTAGACTTCGTTGATGGCCGAGCATCGGTTCACCGTCGGCGACGACCCCCTTGCAGCGCCGGCCGACGGAGCGAGATTCACGTGCTCGTCGCTGAACATTGCCCAGGTGGCGGCCGAATCGGCGCCGCTCACGGTCGAAAACTATGAGTATTTCGACGGGGCGCTGCTCGCCGTGTGCATCGGAGACGGCGATACCTACAAGGTCGAGGGAACCGCCGTTATGATTGGCCTGGGCCTGGCGCTATCGGCCAAACATGTCGTTGCCGACCACTGGGAAGCGCTGACAGGCGGCGGCCAGGCAGTGCTGCTGTGTATGGGTGTGCGCGGCGACGGCACGGTCGCGGGTTGGCATTGCTACTCGATGGAAACCCTTCCGAGTGGAAGCGATCTGGTGCTGCTGTCGCTGAGGCTGGTGTCGGATCTCCCTGCCGATCGCGATTTCGCCACGATCCCGCTCACCACGCGCATTCCGCCTCCCGGAGAGCGGCTGACCGTGGTGGGCTTCCGGTTCGACGACGAACCCGTGCAGTCCGAATCAGTGGACGATCCGGTTGCTCTTGTCGGTTCGATGTACGTATCACAAGGAGCCGCAGGGCAATTCAGCTATCCAACGCACGGGTCTCTCGCGCCTTTCCCGACTATCGAGGTTTTTAGCGAGACTCTGGGCGGAATGAGCGGCGGCGCAGCGATTGACGTCAACGGCCACGTCGTAGGGATTACGTCACTGGGTCTACACGATTGGTCTCTGGCGGCGTGGTGGCTACCCGCGTTTTTCTGGAGCCCAGTGCTGAGGTGGCCCAAGAGGATGTACGACCGACGAATCGCTGTTTCTGAAAATCCGACCGTTCGTGTGGTGGGCCGCGAGCACCTGGCGACCTCTTCGGATGGCCAATTCAGTCTGAAGCACTGGCAATAGGCATCGGGCGACGACGAGATCTCGCGCCGCGATGATGGCCGCCTCGGGCCGGGTGAGGCTGACTGTGCCGTTCAGCGAGGCCCAGGCGGCAGGGGCGGCCAGTCGGGATCTCGAGGACCGACCACCGCCCCACCGTTCGCATCCACGCTGATGAGGCGCCATCCTCGCGTGCCGAATGCTGCCCGCTCCAGCCGAGCCTGGGCTAGCGGACGCCTCACGGCGGCTCGACCATCGGGGGCGAACCTTGTGAAAACGTGGTCCAATTGCAGATAGTGCGCGAATTCCGTTGACTTGTAACGGTATTCGAGAATCTTGTCAGGTGAGGAATTCTCGATTTGCCGCCAAAACCATTCAAAGAATTTCGGCACTTTGCCTGAGTAGATGGCGACCGGCGTGACAATGTCGATGCTGTCGCTTGCGGCTGAGGTGATGTACTGACGCCCCTTCGACGACCATCTGTCCCACTTGAGCAGCTGCTTCCGATCTAACGCGACGTTGTTGCTCATTGCCATCGCACCGCCGACGCCACCGACCGAGCGGAAGTCGGTTCCGACGGACACGAACGGAACGGCGTAGTGCAACGAATAGTTGCGCAGACCCACCAGGAACGCCGATGCCAGGTCGCCGAAGAGTTCGTCCACTTTGGGAGTCCAAACCTCGACCTCCCACTTCGTGCGGTTGTCCTTGGTACCTGGCGCGTACGGATCGGGCCAGACGCGCCGGTGCATGCCACGTTGTACGTCTCGAAACATCGCGATTGCGGCGAGATAGTTGTGCAGCAGGCGGGCTGCCTCAAATGAGAAGTTATCGGGTAACTCGCTTACGAACACCGGTGACCCTAGGAACGTCTGAAGGTGGTTGTTGAACGCGACGCCGTTACCGTTGACTATCCGCGAGGCACGGTTGAGCGCGTCAAACCATTCGCGGTAAACCTTGCCCGGCAGCGAGTCAAGATGCGCGTGCCGCGCGTCGTACTCCACCCCGAATGGTGACTTCCAGCTCGTCGTCTCGTCGGCCATGGAGCCGAAAATACGCATGCCACGCGAGAACTGCCGCTGATTTTCGGCTTGCGGAACTGTTTCGCGGTGCCCCACACTGCGATGGCGCAGGCGATGACGCGGTCGGCCAGGGCGGTGAGGCCGCTGGGGTCAGCGTAGATGCCGGGCTGCCAGTCCCAGCTAGTTCGGCCGCGGTATCGGCGAGCATCCGGGCTTCGCCGGCGGCGTTGTCGACCACAGCCGACGGGTCAGACTGCAACGTGAACACCACGCCGAGTCCGTCGTAGGACGCGGACGCCCGGCCCGTCGATTGGGCAGCCCAGCTTCAGGGCGGCGTAGTGCAGCGCGCGCCCAACACGACAGTGCCTTGACGCACTCGTCCAACGCGAGATCGACGACACGCCCCAACCTCGATGGAGCTCTCACGGCTAGTTACAGCCAAGTCGAGGCGTTCCTCCCCCAGTGGCACGCCCGTCGTTGTATAGATCCGCAGACTAGATAGCGAGCGTCACCGTCTGATCGCGGCGCTTTGAAACGGACGTTTGACCGTCTCGGACGCCGCGCACCTGTCAAGATGCGTGGAAGTTTGGTTGCGCGGGGAGGACTGATGCGTCGTAGCGATTCTCACTACATCCCGATACTGAAGGGTCGGCTCGGCGAGTTCAACGCGCTCCGACACGTCGATCCAGGCTCGGCGCCCCGTTTCACCCCGGTCATTGAGTTCATTCCCCAGGGCGACGAGCTCGACGACGCGGGCGATCCAGTGCACGAGCGCGTCGCGGCGACCGTCGAACGGACGGCCGATCGCCTCGAAAAGAATTGGCCCAAGCCGTGCGACGTCATTGTCGATCTCCACGGCCTCCCAGCGATCGATGACTACTACCCAGTCGCGACCGTCGTGGAGCGATTCTTCAACAGCGATTTCACGCAGGTGATTCCTACGTGCCGCCCTCTGGATGCACTCGACGACGGGCTGATGGCACGACTCAATGGGTCGCTCGACAACTTCAGCGCCCGCAACATTTGCATCCGGCTCTCCGACGAAGATCTCGACGAGCGTGACGAACCGATATCGACATCCCTTGATCGACTGCTCCTCAGGCTACAAACCTCGCCCGAAAACACCGACCTGATAATCGATTTCGCAGCAATCAACGAGACAAATGCGTCGTTCGCCGCACGTATTGCGCGCCTCGTCATCGTCGACTTGCCCCATCTGGACGCGTGGAAGTCAGTCACGCTGGCGGCAGGAGGGTTCCCCAACGCACTCGACGACGTCCCACCTCAGACATTGTCTGAGGTGTCTCGTTGGGAACTCACGACGTGGCGAACCGTGAACGAGCGTCTGCGGGATAAGTTGCGAGTGCCGACATTTGGCGACTACGCGGTCGCATATCCGAGGCAGACATCAGGGGTGCCATTCGCGCCGGCCCCGCAGATCCGCTACACAGCCTCCGAGGGTTGGTTGATCTTGAAGGGCCGAAAGAACGAGCGTCGCGGCAACTTCCAGTTCTTCGAGATCTGCCGAGCCATCAGCCAACACCCCGAATTCACCCCGGGTCTCTCATGGGGAGACGAACGAATCACCGATCTGGCCCAGTACGCAGACTCAGATCCGCCACCGCCCGAGGCTCGGCCCGGCAACGCCACGACGTGGCGATCAATTGGCACGAGCCACCACATCGCTCAAGTCATGAACCGTCTATCCACTGCGGGCGAGCCTTAAGTTGAGTACGCACCGTAAGTTGCAACTCAGGAAGTGGCCACTGCGCCAACCGATCCCAGAGACTCCAGCGTGTCTCACGGCTCATGACGCGCTCGCCTCGCGAGGCGAGCGCTGCCGCCGCCTCGTCTCGCCACAGCAGTTGGGCTATCGCGATCGGATCGCATATCCGGTTGCGCCGCGCCTTCCGTCGTCGCCTCATGGCCACGACTCCATCTGGGGAGCCAACTTCGATGATCCCCCACCAAGGGGGCACGATGTCGCGAATCTTGCCGACATACCTTGTACCACAAACGATTGTGCTGTAGTCCAGCACTCTGCTGTACAGGTCGACCTGGGCGGGCAGCCGAGCCAGCGTGTCTTGATCGCTCTTGATCTCGTACCCGTGAAGCGAGCCATTGATGACCGCGACGTCGACGCGGGTGGCGCCGAGGCACAGCCCCATTTCGTTGACGATCCTGTCGCCGGCGAATTCACAGCGAAGGTCATCGACCAATGCAGCGCGAATGTCGACGTCACGCATAGGCCGACTATACGACACACCCGAAGTCCCACCGGGGAATTGGGGGGTGGTGGTTCCGAATGAGTTGGACTACAGCCCTTGCGATCTATGGCGCAGCGACCGGCAGTTATGGCGCGGTGGTCGCCACATTGGGGCGACGGGACGTCCGCTGGCGACGAGCCGCCAAGCAGATTCCCGACATGCGACCTGCCCTGGAAGAGCTTCGCAACGCGGTTGCGTCGGCCCGGCAGGGCAGTCGGCACCTGCAGTCGATTCGAGCGACTGACCTCCGTGCAAATCTCGATCTCATTCAAGAGGTCCGGATTCGCGTCTCCGACAAGAAGTTAACGGCGACGCTGGTCGAAGTTGATCACAGTTACTCGGCGTTGATCGCCATGTCGGATGATGCGCTGGATCACAGAAAATCCTCCGCGCTAGCTGCAGCTGCGACGGCAATCGACACCGCACTCGCGCGGGTAGCGCACATAGAGAAGAAGGCGCCTCCCTGACCGGGGCAGGGGCGCGTCACCCACCGGAGGCGGCCCGCTCCGCTCGGACGACAAACTCGATTTACAGCGGGCCGCGCAGAGACGTACCTCCAGTTCTTGCGTGCGTCAGGCGCTTCGAGCGTGCGGTGTCCGTCGGCAGGCGCCCCGATGTCTCCGCATCGGCGCGGTCATCGCTTGGCGCCGCCTTGGTAGCGGGCCATGTCGCGGCCGATCGCGGCGCCGTCGACGCCGTTGGTGGTGGTGATGTTCATTTCGCCGACGAGTGGGGCGTTGCCGCCGCCGGGGCCTGGCTGCGCGCCGCTGCCCTGGTGGGCCTGGTCGGGTATCTGCGCGGCCGGCGCGGAGGCCTTGGCCTGGTTGCTCGCGTCGTCCTTCTGCGCGTCGGGTACCGGTGGCGCTGACGCGCCGGCCCGGTTGCCGCTGCCGTCACCGGAGGGGTGCGCACCGGCCACGCCGAGAGCCAGCTTCCCCAACCATGACTTGCTCGGGTTGGCCAACAGATCGCCTGCACCGGAGGGCAGCAGCGACTCGAGCGGCGCCGACACGGCGATGCCGCCGAGCTGGCCGAGGTAGCCGATGGTGCGGTCGATGAGCTGGCCGCCCTTTTGCGCGGCGATGCTGCTGCCCGGCGCGAACGCGTCCATCGCTGGCCCGGCGATCGAGGCCAGGGTGCTGCCGACGCTGGCCGACAGGCCGCTGCCGGTGGCTTGCCCGGCGCCGTACTGCTGCGTGGTGGGCACGCTCGACGGCCGCGCCGGCGCCTGCTGCGCCGCGGCCGCAGCTGCTGGTCCTGCCGCTGCGCCTGCACCGGTGTTGGCGCGGCTGCCGACCAGGGCACCAGGGCCCGCTGCACCCGGAAGTCCAGCGGCGCCACCGCCGACGAGCTGGTTGCCGTAGGCGGCGGGACGCCACACGGGCGGCCGCCCGCCCGCACCGCCGCCGAACAGCGGGCCAGGGCCAGGCTGCGGTACCGGGCCGGGGCCGGTGATGATCGGGCTGTCGCCGAACCCGCCGAAGCCGCCCTTGCCGCCCATACCGCCGCCGCCGCCGAGGATCTGGCTCAAGTCGGGCAGCATCGCGCCGTCGGTGCCTACCGCGCCGCCGCCGAACAGGCCGCCCCCGTCGCCACCCGCAGCAGCACCGCCGCCGCCGGCGGGCACCGGTAGAATCGGCGTGTTGAAGTTCGGGCCCCAACCGCCGCCGCGGCCCAGGCTGGCCGGGCCGCCCGCAGCGTTGCGCGGCGCGAATAGCGCACCGGCGATCTGCCCTACCGGGTCCATCATGTCGGTGATGCCGGTCAGCCGGCCGCCGGATGCGGCGTAGGAACCGGGCAGGTACTGCAGCAGGCCAGCGACGTGCTGACGACCGCCGCGGCCGTCGCTGTCGTTCGGGTTGTCGGCGCGCGGGTTGCCGCCCGACTCGATGCCGATCTGCTTGACGATGGCGTCGACCCAGTTGTCGCGCTGGCTGGCAGGGATGCCCATCTGGGCGCCGTACTTGTCGACCACTGCGCCGACGGTGTCGCGCCACCCCTCGGCGCCGGGCCCGGCGGGGCCGGGGATGCCTGCAGCACCGCCACCACCGCCACCGGCGAAACCGCCGCGTAGCGCCATGGTCTGCTGCGCCGCCTGCGCCGAAAACAGGTTGGCGTAAGCGTTTTGGGTGCGCGGATCATTCGCGCCGTACTTGGCCAGGTCGGTTTGGTACTTGTCGTTGGCTTTCTGCGTGCGAATGTCGGCCAACGCTGCGCGCAGTTGCGCCTCGGTGCTGTAACCGCCGGCGCTGTTGACGTCACTGACGTACAGCGGGTTGGTCTGGCTGCCCTTTTCGGCCAGGGCCTTGCCGATGGGGTTGCCCAGGGCCAGGTTGGCCAGCAGCGCGGTGGTGAATTTGCCGATGCCGGCGGGGGTGAACTCGAAACCGCCCGACAGGATGCTGGTGCCGGTTTCACCGGTGCCGGGCTGCCCGCCGGTGCCGGTGCCGGGCGGCTTGGTGGCGCCGGGGAACGCGGCCGTCAACTGCGGGCTTGGCGCCATGTAGATCGGGTCGTTCTTGTCGCCCTTGGGCGGCTTGGCCCCACCGCCACCGCCGCCGGAATCTTGCGGCGCCAGAACGGCGTTCGGGTCGGTGATGTCCGGTCGTGCAGCGGCCGCAGCTGATACCGCTGCACTGCTGTCGATGGCGCCCTGCGCCTGCGCCGACCGCGCCGCGGCCGCGCGGGCCGAATCGTTGAGCGGCCTGGCGCGGCCGCCGCGGCTGCTGTCGCCGCCGAACAGTGCCGGATCGGGAGGTGGCCGTACCGCATCCGCCGGGTGCGGCCCGTTGCCAGCCTCGCGGCCATGAATGAGGTTTCCGCCAGCGTCGCGGCGCTGCACCTCGGGGTGCGAGTCAGACCACTGGTTGAACGCATCCGAGGCCGTCGTCGTGCCGATGGCCAGCAACCCGACACCGGTCGCCGCGCTCGCAGCACCTGCCAGGCCGCGTGCCGCGGTGCCCGCCGCGGCGCCCTTGCCGAACGCGCCGCCCGCGCCGGCGGCCGCAGCCTCGGCGTCGGCCGCAGCCGACGCGGACACCGCGAGCGCGTCGTACTTGCCGGCCAGTCCGGTGACGAAACCGCCGATGGTCGCGAAACCAGTGCCCAACGTCGACACCAGGCCGCCAATGGCCATGGCGGCCTTGGTCGTAACCCACGCCGCACCCAGCACCCCCACCGTGCCGATTAGAGTGTCGAGTACGGCCTTGTGTTCGGCGAGAAACTTAGTCACGGCGGCGACTGTTTGCCCGGCAGTGGTCATTGTGGGCAATAGGTTGTTGCCCAGCTCAATTGCCGCCGCCCCCATCGCTGCTTTCGACTTGTCCCACTGCATCTTCTGGGTCTCTAGCGTCTCGTCGAAACCCTTGACCGTTTCGTCCGTCTCCCGTGTCGTAGCGCTTAGCTTCGCGATCAGGTCGTTGGTATCTTTCGCGTGCCCATCAGTCACCTGCAGGGCGATGCTTTGTCCCGCAACGGTTCCGGTCATGTCTTTCAGCGCCTGGTTATAGGTCTCTACGATGGCCTGGCCATTCTTGAACCGACTGCTGAAACCGTCGAGCTTGAGCTCGAGTGCACCGAACTGTGCGAGCTGCGCGGCATCCGTCGCGTTCGATGCCTTGATGGCACCGGTGAAGTCCTTACGCGAGATGGCACCGTTAGCGAAGTCCTGCGCCACCTGCTGGGCCGCCGGCGACATCGCTTTCATCATGTCCGCGGCGTCCTGCGCGGCCTGGGCGTTCTCTCTGAACTCCCCAACCGGGATCAGGTTGTTGGGATCGAGCTTCGCCTTTGCCGTGTCAGCGAGGTATTGCATCGTGCCAGCCAGTCCGCGCTCACCGAGCTTTGCGCTGACGTCTTGAGCGTTGATACCCAACTGCGCCATCGCGTCCCGCGCCGGACCTTGCGCGTTCGACAGGGAATTGAGGGCGTTGCGCGTGTTCTCGGTGACCTGGTCGAGTGACGCACCAGATTTCGACGCCATCGCCATGGTGGCGAAAAGATCTTCCATTCTGATGTGCAGCGACGCCGCTAACGGCTCCACCGAGTGCAACGACTCACTGAATTCCTGCAGTGTCCCGCTGCTGGCGCCGGCGGCGACGTTGAGCTTCGATGCGACGTCGGCAGCCTGTTCGACCGGGGTGTTGAAGTCGTGCATCGTGATCGTGAGGCCCTTGATGGTGTCGGCCAGGTCGGCATTCTCGGCCCTCGCGAGCTGTGCGCCAGACCCCAACACCTGCAAGGCATCTCGACCGCGGAACCCCATCTTTTCGACGTTGTACGCAGCTTCGGAGATCTGATCCGCCGAATAGCCCACGTCGCCGGCCATCTTGAGGATGCCGTCGGACACCGTTTGCAATCCTTGGCGGGACTCGCCAGCAGACGCGATGAGTCGCTGCTGCGTCGACTGGAATTCCATGGCTTGCTTGTTGGCTTCGTAGGCCGCGACGGTGAAAATGCCGAGGCCGACCTTGCCGGCCAGGCCAGCCGCGGCGCCGAACGCAGCCGTTTTCGACGTCGACGCGTCGAGTGCCGCGGCGTGCGTGGCTTGGGCGGCCGTCGCCGCGGCCACCGCATCGGTTTGCGCCTTGGTGCTGGCTGCGTAGGTGGCGTTGGCCTGGTCGGCCTTGACGATGGCGGCCTCTTGCCGCGCCAATGCCGCAGCGTAGCGGGAACTTTCAGCCGTGCCCTTTTCGACGGCCTCGACCACCTTGAGCGTCGAGGCCTCCAGCTCGCCTTGGGCCAAGATCATGCGCCGGTAGTCGTCGGTCGCTGAGGTGGTGGTCCTGGCGACGGCGTCCTGCATGGCGCGCATGTCGGCGGCGATTTTCTCGGTCGCCTGCGTGGCAGCGTTGCCCGCCTCGACGCCGAACGTGCGCGAAATCTGTTTCGCCGCACTGTCGAACTGGCCTACCAGTTTCTTGGTGCCGGCCTCGCTGGCCGCCCAATCGAACCGCGGCAGAATGTCGAAAAAGACTGCGTCAGCCACGGGCACGTACCGCCTTCATCGAGGAATGATCCAAGCGCGTCGTCAACGGGTGGCTGCGAAAACCGTCCAGACGTCGCAAGACTACAGCGAAGTACTGACTGAACCCGCCATTGACGGCTCTCCCCATCGCGCCCTGGAACCAAGCACCTCGGTCAAAACCATCGCGGCCAGCTTCATCCGGCGCTCGGCCAAACGTGCGCCGGCCAGTTCGGGCTCGTTGAGCTTCACGCCAGCGCAGAAACGCGTCGACCAGCCAGCGCATGTTCGGACCCATCACGCGCCAGTCCCGCTGTTGCGCTGGGCAGCTGGGACACCGGCCAGGTGGTCGTAACGGGACTGCAGCTCGCCGATCACGCGGTCGTACCGCGCGTGCAGCTTGCCGATGTAGTCCTCGAGGTCGCGCGACACCCGCGTCGGCGCCTCGATGGTCTCGCTGGCGCGTCGCTCCTCGAACTTCCGCAGCAGCACGTTCAACCGGCGCATCTCAGCCTCGGCGCTGGCCTTGCAGCCCTCCGAGCAGAACCGCGACGGCCGGCCGCCAGCTCGCCCAGGCGCCCGCACGCCGTTTCCGCACTTGGCGCACTCCGCACTAGCTGCTTTCATCTTGCTCACCTGCTTTCTTCTGGGTTTCGGCCCGAAATTGGGCAATAGGTAACGGGTTTTGCCGACGCGTGAGGAGCGCTAGCAAGACGGTCGGGTAGGGCCGCGCGGCGTGATGTGACCCACCCCCGCCCGTCGGGGCGGTTGCATACTTATGCATCGGTCTTGCGTGGTCGTCCTGGGCCGTGTTTGGCCTCGGTCGATGTGTCACTCGTGGCCTCGTCAGTGTGTCCGGCGGGCGGGCTGTTGTGGTTCTCCTCAGGGGCCGCTGCCTCATGGCGGGTCGTAATAGGGTTTGCAGGTCGTGCGGGGGATTCGTCATAGCCTTCGATGCTCTCGGGCTGTCGGCAATGCCTCGATCTCCGTGATTTCTGTGCCGAGGTCTTCGTCGAAGATGGGTTGCCGCAGGGCGGCAATGGCTTCGGCCTCGCCGCCGAACGCGGCCACGAAGGCTCCCGCGCAAAGCCGCAGGATGAACCCATCGAAACGGGTTCTGCACTCTGGGCACGCGCCTATTTCGCGGCCGGTCGATCTGAGGGTGTTCTGATCGCCGGAGATTCCGGCTGCGACGACCTGTTTCGCTCTTGCCGACTCGTAGTGCTCAGCGAGCACGATCTCGCCTCGCCGTCGCAGGCCGCACGGGTGGCAATTGTTTGTCTGCGGGGTGTTGGTTGCGGTCATGGTGTGGCGTTCCTGACTGTTCGACGCCAGGCGCACGCTTGACCTGGCTGGCTGACGAAATGACCGGTAAGGACCGCCTGGCCGCGGTTCGGCGTCCCGCAACGAAGCGGGAAAGCCCTGGGCAGGAGCGAACATTCGGTGATGTCCGTAAATCGGCGACGCTGGATGCGGCGAGGACCCCTGGCGGTGGGCCGAACAGGTCGTGGCGTCCGCGGCAGCGTGCGCCGGGTAGGCGTGGGATGGCGCCCAACTCGAGGGCCAGGTGGGCCGGCGGTCATGCGAGGAACCTGGCAAGGTGTCGGCCGCGCGGTCGAGGTTCGACGACGTCGAGGTGCACGACGGCGTGCACGCCGATGCACTGCGGGCCGCACGGTGCGAGCTCGCCCTCGGCTTGGCGCGCTTGGTCGCGATCGTGCCAATAGGTCACCTCGATGCTGGTGTCGTCGTGATAGCAGATGAGCGCTGCGCATGCACTCACGTTGTGGCCTCGCGGTCGTCGGTGGCGTGTGCTGGGGTGGTCGGCCGCGTCGTTGCGTCGCGCTGATGGGCGGGTGGATCCGGCCGGTGATGACTCCCTGTGGTCATGCGTCGGCCTGCTGTGCCTCGTCGAGCCAGAGCGCAATACGGTCACTTATCCAGCGGTCCCACCTGTCGGGCGCTGCTGATCGTTGGATGCGTTCTGCGCCGAAGTCGGCCAGTGCCCACAGGACGAGGTCGATGCAGTCGTCGCAGCAGTTGTGGAGTTCGCCGAGTAGTCGGCCGACGCGGGCGTGGCTTGCCTGGGTGTTGTCGTCGTCGACGGCGGCCAGGATGAATCGGTAGGCGAGGGCTCGTAGTGCTGGGGCGCTGTGCTGGCATGTCATCGTCTGGGTTCGTCCTCGTGGCTGGTCTGCGTGTTGTGGGTTCGGTTCATTCGCGCCATCACGCAACCCCCCTATAAAGGGGGGTGGTTGGCGTGATTTTGGGGTGTGTGATCACCGTGATTGCCTGCGTGATTTCTCTACCTGCGGTTTTGCTTGGCGCGTGATTTCCGTGATTTCGGCGTGATTTTCGTTTTCGCCAAACAGGCCGTGATTTTCTGACCTGCGGTTTTCCGATTCGCGTGATTTAAGCGTGATTTCTTTTGCGGCCAGAAAGTACGCCGACGTCGAGCCTCGCCCGCGGTCGCCGTCGAGGCGCGCCAGCACACCGGCGGCGGCCAGCTGATCGAGCTTGCGGCGCGCCTTTTCCACATCCGAGCGCGTCGGCGTCGACCTTTCGGCTATCGCCGCGGCGGCGTCCTTTGCGGTCAGCCCGTCGACGCCTGACGCCGCGACGAGCGCGACCAGGTCGACTGAGTGCTCGATGGTGAGTACGCCGGCGGCTTGATCGTGCAACAGCCGATACGGGCCGACTTCCTCGGCGGGTTGCTTGACGTGTCGAAACGAAATGATCGGGTCGCCAGGATCGCCGGCGAGCATGACGATGCTGCCGCAGCCGGACGTGAGCCACGTGCTGCCGTAGATGTCGTTCACGTTCACTCCGGTGACGGGTGCACCTTGCGGCCCACGTTTGACCGTGTGGTGCAGTTCGAGCAGCTGCCGGCCTTGCGACAGCACGTGTTGACGGGATCGGTTCCATTGCGCGCCGACAGCGTCCTCGGACAACCTGACCGCAGCGTCTTTGAGCGAGTCGACGATGACGACGCCAGCGTCGTAGTGGTCGGCCATCTTCGCCAGCAGCGCAGGGTTGGCGGCCAGGTCGCGCGGCGGCGGCCCCGACCAGACGACGAGCCACTTGGCGAGCACTGCGCGGTCGGCCTCAGTGAATATGCGGCCCGCGGCCCGCGCAATCTGTTTGGGCCGATCCATGGCCAGATAGAGAATTCGACAGTCCGGCTGGGCGACCGGCAAGCCGAGCAGCTCGCCGTCGCCCAATCCGAGCAGCTCGCGCACGAGCAGCACGGCAACACTGGTCTTGCCGAGACCCTGGCCGCCGGCGATCATCAACGCTTCGCCGGCGGCCCAGATTACCTGCGATCCGTGGCCCCACAGCGCTGGGATGCCCTCGGGTTGGTCGAGGACGAATTGCGCACCATCGACGGCGTTTTCGTGATCAGAGACGCCTGCTGGTTCAGCTGCTAGTGCCGCCGGTTCGGCATCGTCGAACTTGGGTAGCGCGTCGGGCGGCGCCGTCTGCGGGGCGTGGTTGCGTGGCTCGTACCGGCCGCTGCGGGCCAGCTGCTGGCCACGGACGACCAGTTCGTCGTCGAGGCTCACCGTGGCCACCCATCGGCGCGTTCCCGCGCGGTCAGCGGGTCTCGGCGCCGACTGTGCTCCAGCGGCGGCATCCGGCGGGCTGCCTCGTTGCGCCGGCGCAACTGCTGGAGCAGTCGCGCGCCGCGACCCGGATGGTCAGGCTTCTGCGCCGGCTCGTCTGGGGGGCTTTCTCGTTCGGTCATGCCGCGCCGCCGAATGGTTTCATGACGGCGTCGAGCTCGTTGAGGTCGACGCGCACAAGGCGGGCTCCGCTGCGGTAGCCGGTGAGCCGGCCATCGGCGATCATCTGCCGGATGGTGCGTTCAGTGACGGCGAGGTAGTCGGCCGCCTCGCCAATTTTGACGTAGCGCCGGCGTATTGAGGTTTCTGGCATCTCGGGTTCTTTCGGACATCACAAATGTGACGTCCACCCGAGGCTCGGAGACGGAACGCTCGCTTGGAGCGCGCTGGCGATGCTACCGCTTGTTGCGAGCCAAACGGCGACACAACGCGCCGAGTTGAATCATGTGCCGTTGCTCGATCACCGAGGGATCGTCGGGGTCCGGCGTCGGCACAGCCGGCATAGCGTCGCGACCGCCGGCCAGTTCGTCGGCGATGTCGGCCAGCGACTTTTCGCTGAGCTGCGCCTGTTTGCGGCAGCCGACACACACGATGGTCCAGTTGAGTCGCCCACTGTCCCAGTATGTTTCGCTTACCAGGTTGTCTGTCCACGCCGTCGCGACGGCCTGGTGGTCGGGCGCCGGCAGCTCGTCGGTTACCCGGTGCCCGAATATCACCTGCGCGCTACCGTGTGCCGCTCTCACGGTCAGCTCGCCGCCGACGGCACGGTCGTCGTCGAGCCATGCGAGCGGCTGCACCTGGCCGGTGCACGCACACGCCACGACATACCGACGCGGCTCGGTCATCACGCGTCACCGTTCGCGGCAAGCTTGGAGAGCAGCGCAGCTATCTCGCGGTCGCGGCCCTGGGCGGCGTGCTGGTAGCGCATTGCGGCCTGTGGTGTCGAATGCCCAAGGCGTGCCATCAGTTCGGCGAGGCTAGCGCCGGTCGCGGCGGCCAGCACAGCTCCGGAGTGCCGTAGATCGTGCCAACGCAGATCGTCGCGCTTGGCTTCCGCGCGAGCCTTATACCAGTGCCGGTACAACGTCGACGGTTGCAAGTGCTCTCCCGCCTCGTTCGGGAATAGCAGCGAATCACGCTTGCTTCCAACAAATTTCGTAAGATGACTCTCGATCTGCGGGATGATGTGCGGCGGTATGGCGACGTCGCGGATCCCAGCGTCGGACTTCGGCGTTGTGACCGCGAAAGTTCCCCCCTGCGTCCGGACAGCGGCACGACGAATACGGATCACTTCATCGGATAGATCGACGTCGCCGCGACGCAGCTCGACGGTCTCGCCGAACCGCATCGCACACCACGAAGCAAGGATGACCATCAGCCGCAGTCGCTCGGGCATCGCGGCGGCGACAGTGGCGAGCTCCTCGACGGAGGCTGGCCGGATCTTGTGCACGCGCTTGGCGCGGCCGGCTCCCGTGATGCGACAAGGGTTGGCGTCGATCAGCTCGTCATTGACCGCGCTCCCCAAGATCGTCCGCAGAAGCGAGTAGGCGTGGCTTCGCATTGTCGGCTTGTCTGTCAGTGTCTTTGCGTACCATTCGCGGACCTCCTTCGGCGTGATCGCGGCGACCTGGCGGCTGCCGAACGTATCGAGCAGATGATCGGTGAGGATTGCGTGATAGTGCTCGCGGGTGCGGTCCTTGATTGGCCGCCCAGCGACCTGGCGCCCTTCGATCCACGCGCGGGCGTAGGCGCCGAAGGTGATCGCCTCGCGCTTCGTTTCTGCGGTCGCGTCCCAGACTCCCCTGTCTATCTCGCGCCGCTTGGCGACGACGAACGCCTCGGCGTCGATACGCGCTCCGAAAGTCGACGGCGCGGTGTGCCGGATACCGTCCGGACCGGTGTAGCGGACCTGAAGGCGACCCGAGGGAAGCTTGCGGATCGTCGCAAATGACCGCTTGTCGCGGGTGCGTGCCATCGGCTCTCCGTGGTGGTTAGTATCGCGGCGGCGTGCCCAATACGTGCCCAATGAAGGTACCGCATGTTCCGCTTGCTTCCGTATGGCTCACGCGATACTGTCCCGGGTGTCGCCTGTTCAGAGGCTTTCTGCGCAGGTCAGGCGAAGGATCGAGAAAATCGCAGCCAATCAACTTCAATCCCAGTATCGCGCACCAGATAGACCCAGGTCAGAGACGCTCTCTTAGCCCTCAACCAGCAGCACGTGCTAGATGCGTGCCAAGTGAGGTCGGTAGCTCGTCGAGTCGCGATCGCGATCGGGGCTAGCCGGCCCATGGCCACCGACGCCGAAGTCGCCACGCGTGAGGCAGAAGCGCTGGCCCTTTGTCTGCCCGTTCTGCGGTGCAACTGCAGGCGGGCCCTCGGAGGTGTTTGTGGTCGCCTGCGAGAGCGAAGTTGAGGTGCCAACCAGCGCAGCAAGAATCCGTCAAGGCATCGCCCACACGATACGCACGACAAGCGCTGCTTAACCCAGTCGCAGCACCGAGAACTCCCGAGAGCGAACGACGATGACTGATGATGAATTGGGGCCCGATAAGCCCAAAACCTGGAAAAAGCGCCTAGGGACTGCGGCTGCAGTGCTCCTAACCCTAGCCCTCGGGGCCGAAGCGGGAGACGGTCTTTCGGCGAACTGGGGTGGCGGGACGGACGCAGAAGATGGGACGGACGGTCCGACCGATTCTGACCCGGGCGGCGATTTCTAGCTTTACCCTGCCAACACCAACACTGGCTCCTGACTGTCAGCCAAATCTTCAGTCTCACTACGGCTCTGCAGTCCGCCGGTCGAAACCACGCAGTACAGCGTGCGTTGATGAACACTCTTCTGGGAACACTCTTCTGGGCACATTTGCCGACCGCATCAAGGAACGAGACTTCGACAAGCTGTGCACCTACGACACCGCCGAACGAACGGCAAAACACATTCGGACGAAAATGACCCCGGACGTTGCCGACATGCTGATGTCGGTTGTTGATCGTGCCGTGGAAAGTCTGCGAGCAGTTGAAGACGGTTCTTCAGTCGGCACCAGCGCGCGAGACTAACGTCGCCGTCAACATTCCCGAGGATCAGCGGCCTCATCACAGGCAACCTCAACGGGCAGCCGCGATACTGCCGCCGAGAGTTCTCCGAAATGCCACTGGCGGCCGACGAGGAACATACGGGACCTTGGCGGGGCGCCCGGCGTGGCACCGTTGTCCGTGGATCATCCAGAGATCGCGCTCAAGTCTGCGCGCCTGAATAGCCGAGAGCGTCGCGCACTTGGCGGACATGGTCGAGGCTCGGCTCCGCCGCTGTTCCGGGTACGCGGATGTACAGTCCGCCATCGGCTTCCGCGACGTCGATCTGATCGCCGAGAACACTGCGATTCAGCGCTGTTCCGGCGCGTACATACGTGAGGAATCCGGCGACGGCCTCGGGCTGGCGATGCCCCTGTGCGCGCTGGACAGCGCGGGTCGCCAAGCCGAGATAGTCGGGCTGCCAGGCGACCACCATGGCACTCATGTACCCGAACAGCTCGGCTGGCCTGGTGGAGTCCTCGGCCTGCAGGAGCAGGTGATTGAAGGGCTGTGGTGTGTCGACGAACCCTGCGCGCACCGTGTACTCGAGGTACTGCGGGTCAGCATCCGCGCGCACGCCGATCACTTCGCGGGCAAGTTGCGCGTGCTGCCCAGGTGTCCGCATCGGGCCCTGGTTGACGCGCTCGGTGACGGCACTGATCGCAGCGGCAACTACTCCGACGTCGGCGACGTCGAGCGGCACGAGGTCGTTGTAGGCCGATTCTGCGCGCGTGTGCCAGACGCCCCACGGTCCGTAGCGTTCCGGCTGCTGCGGCAAAAGTTCCAGCGAGCGAACGAGCCGCTGGGCTCATGACTGGAGCGGATCTGGGCGATTGCCCCACCCGCCGATCAATCTGAGCGCCATCCATCACCTTTCACGTCGGTGGCACCGACACGGGTGCGGAGTTCAACGGTATTGCTGCGACTTTGGTAGCGGACCAAGCCAAGCCAAGCACGTGTTGGTGTCGGACGCCGTCTCTCGGAGGATCCGCTTGGCCGAGTGTTTGTCTGGCACCTCCGCTCGTCGCGGCCCTGCACGAGGCATCCTTAGCGCGTGGACGTGGACGCCTTACTGCAATCGATTCCGCCCTTCGCCGTTTACCTGGTCGTCGGCCTGATCATCGGTCTGGAGAGTCTCGGCATTCCGCTTCCCGGCGAGATCGCGCTCGTCAGTGCCGCGTTGCTGGCGTCGCGCCATACCCTCGACATCAGCCCGGTGGGGGTCGGCGCCGCTGCGACGATCGGTGCGATCGTTGGCGACTCGATCGGCTACGCCATCGGCCACAAGTACGGAATGTCGTTGTTCGAACGGTTGGGCAAGCGCTTCCCGAAGCACTTCGGCCCTGGCCACGTCGCGTTGGCCAAGCAGCTGTTCAATCGCTGGGGCGTGTGGGCGGTGTTCTTTGGTCGCTTCATCGCACTGTTGCGGATCTTCGCGGGACCGCTCGCCGGAGCGCTCAAGATGCGTTATCCACACTTCTTGGCCGCCAACGCATCTGGCGGTTTGGTCTGGGCGGGCGGCACCACCGCCGTCGTCTACTACCTCGGCGTAGTCGCCGAGAAGTACCTCTCCCGGTTCTCCTGGATCGCCCTCGTCGTAGCCATCGTCATCGGCATCGGCGTGACGCTGCTGTTGAAGGACCGCACCGGCGACAAAATCGCCGAACTGGAGGCGCAGCACGACTGGGACTCACTCCACGGCCGCAAGCCCCAAACGCCCGACGCGGCCGATCCGGTCTGACACCATCGTGGTCGTGACCGACCGCATCGAAGTACCCCGACCGATCCCCGCTTCCGCCGCCGACATCTTCGCTGTGCTGTGCGATCCGCAAGGCCACGTCGCCATCGACGCGTCGGGCATGCTGCAGAGCGCCGACGGCGAGCCCGCCGCGGCGGTCGGCGACACCTTCGTCGTTCACATGGATCGCGAGTCCCTCAACGACTTTCCCCTCGGCAAGTACGACGTGACCGTGCGGATCACCGAGTTCGAGAAGGACGAGCTGATCGCATGGACGGTCGACGGACAGATCAAGCCGCCGATCGGGCACGTGTACGGCTACCGGCTCGAACCCGACGGCGACAACACCCTCGTCACGTCGTTCTACGACTGGACCAACATCGACCCGCACTGGCGCGAGGCCAACATCTTTCCGATCATCTCCGAGCTCGCACTTCGCTCGACGCTGGGAATCCTCGAACGCACCGTGCGCCGGGGCTACCCGCGCGGATAGCCATTCGTCAACTCAAGGTTGACGCCAGCCGGTCGTCAACCTACAGTTGACGCATGCCCGATTCCGCGAAGATCGCCACCCCAGTCCGACTCGACGACCTCATCTCGGCAATCAAGAAGGTGCACGACGAGCCGCTCGAACAGCTCACCGACGCCATGCTGGCCGCCGAAGCGCTAGGCGAGGTCGCCGATCACCTCATCGGCCACTTCGTCGACCAGGCTCGCCGATCGGGCGCTTCGTGGACCGAGATCGGCCAGTGCATGGGCGTGACCAAGCAGGCCGCCCAGAAGCGCTTCGTGCCCAAGGCAGGCCCATTTCAAATGGGCGACCCGATGTCTGCGAACGACGGGTTCAGCCGATTCACCGTGCGAGCTCGAAACGTCGTCGTGGAGGCGACCAACCGAGCGCACGCCGCGGGCAACGACGAGATACTGCCCGCACACCTGCTGTTGGCGCTGTTCGCCGACCCCGGATCGCTCGCGGTTCGCGTGCTCGAGCGCGAAGGAGTCGATGCGGATGCCGTCGCCGCCGCAATCACTCTTCCCGATCGGGTGGCCGAACTCCCCGCGCTGATCCCCTTCAGTGGAACTTCCCGTAAGGTGCTCGAGCTGACGTTTCGCGAGGCGCTCCGCTTGGGCCATAACTACATTGGCACCGAGCACATCCTGTTGGCTCTCCTAGAGGCTGAAGCTGGCGAAGGCCCGCTGACCACGCTCGGCTTCGACAAGCCATCACTGGAGGACGCCGTCGTCGAGGCACTGCGCTCGCTCGCACAACCGTGATTCGGGAATGAAACGCCCGCCGCTTCGGTAGAACAGGGGCATGAACCTCGACGACTCCGCTCGCGCATTCATCGGTGCAGGCGCCGATGCCACCCTGGTCACGCTCAACGCCGACGGCAGTCCGCAGGTCTCGCTCGTCTGGGTGGCGTTGCAGTCCACGCCCGACGGCGACGAACTGGTCAGCGCGCATCTGTCCGAATATCAGAAGACGCGCAACATCCGGCGCGATCCGCGGGTTGCCCTGACCATCGTGTCCAAGGACGCGCCAGGGCAACAGACCCCGTACCTGTCGATCAACGGGACGGCGCGCATCGTCGAGGGCGGCGCCCCCGAATTGCTCACCGAGCTGGCCGAGGTGATGCTCGGCTCCAGCGAGCACTTCCCGCCGCCCAACTCCCCCGCGGGCCTGCTGACTCGGATTCGGATCGACAAGGTCGGCGGCTTCGGCGTCTAAGAGGCGCACCCGCCATCGGGTGGTGTGCGATCATGCCAGGCATGCGTCGCTGGATTCTGCTCGTATTTGCTGGGATGGCAGTGCTGGCCGGAGTTCTCGCCCCGCAAGCCTCTGCAGGGCTCACCCCGATCGGCAGGGTCGGTGAGACTCTGCACGTCGAGTACATGGGCGTCATCACCGACATCACCGTCCACGGCGTCGCTCCCGCCGACATTCCACCCGGCTTCGGTTATCCGCCGCGTGGACCCGCCAACCTGGTCGAGCGCGCCGACATCACCGTGCACGTGATCAAGGCGCCCAACCCGTTCATCACGTCGATCTTCTTCAACTTTCGCGGCGTCAACCCGATCGGCGACGCTTACGACTCCCGCAACACCGACGCGCCCGACGACCTTCGGTCCGCCCTGCAGAACGCCCCGCCAGGAGCGACCGTGAGCGGTGGCGTGTGGTGGGACGCGTATCGCGACCCGGTCACCAACGTCGTGCTCCTCGACAAGGTGACGGGCACCCACCTGGCTCAGTGGAACCTCTAGCGCCCGTCGAGGTCGTCGTCGCCACCCGCAGTGACGTCGTCGACCTCGCCGACGTCGCCGCGCGCACGTTCCCGTTGGCGTGCCCGCCGCGCGTGGCGCCCGACGACGTCGCCGACTTCATCGCCAAGAACCTCTCGTCGAGCCGGTTCGAGGACTACCTCGGCGATCCCGACAGGGTGGTGTTGGTCGCGCGCTCAGCCGGTCGAATCCTTGGCTACGCCATGCTGATTCGGGGCGTGGCCGACGACCCCGACGTGGCGAGCGCCGTGCCACTGCGGCCTGCCGTCGAGTTGTCCAAGATGTACGTCGCACCCGAATACCACGGCGCCGACGTCTCCCCCGCCCTGATGACTGGAGCGCTCGACTCCGCGCGCAACCTCGGCGCCATGTGCACGTGGCTCGGCGTCAATCAGGAAAACCAACGCGCACAACGCTTCTACGCGAAGCATGGCTTCATCGTCAACGGCACCAAGACCTTTCGGTTGGGCGGTCACGTCGAGAACGACTACGTCATGGTGCGGACGTTCTAGGCGTGCCCGCCGCAGTCAACGCGACAAGCCGCGACGTCGCGCGCAGGTACTTCTTCCGGAAGCCTCCTGCGAGCATCTCCTCGCCGAAGATCGCGTCTACCTTCACCCCCGACGCCATCACCGGAATGCCTGCGTCGTAGAGCCTGTCGGTCAAGGAGACCAGCCGAAGCGCGACCGCCTGGTCGTCGAGTCGGTGGACGCCGGTGACGAACACCTCGCTGACACCCTCGATCAGCGCCTGGTATCGCGACGGATGCATCGTTGCGAGATGTACACACAGTGCGTCGAAGTCATCGAGCGTCGCCCCGGCCACCTTCTCGGCCTCGGCGCGCACGTCGGCGTCGCTCGGCGGAACCGGCGCAGGCGGCAGGTCGCGATGGCGGTAGTCGGGGCCCTCGATCCGCACCGTGGTGAAGATCGCCGCAAGGGTATTGATCTCGCGTAGGAAGTCCTGCGCGGCGAAGCGGCCCTCGCCGAGTTGCTCGGGAAGCGTGTTGGACGTCGCCGCGATGGACACGCCCCGTTCGACCAGTTGCGACAACAGCCTCGACACCAGCGTGGTGTTGCCCGGGTCGTCGAGCTCGAACTCGTCGATGCACACGACGACGTAGTCGGTGAGCAGTTCTATGCACTCCTGAAAACCGAAAACCCCTGCGAGCTGGGTCAACTCACCGAACGACGCGAACGCCACCCGGTGTTCGGACAACTCGTGGTAGATCGAGGCCAACAAGTGCGTCTTGCCGACGCCGAAGCCGCCGTCGAGGTAGACGCCGACACCCGGGAGCACCTGGCGCTTGCCGAACAACTTCTTCTTGCCTGCTCGACGCTGCACCGCTTGGTCGCAGAACCGTAGGCACGCCTGCACCGCAGCGGCCTGCGATGGCTCACCCGGATCGGGGCGATAGCTCTCGAAGCTCACGTCAGCGAACGTCGGCGGTGGCACCAACTGCTGGACGAGTCGCTCCGGTGTCACCGTCGGGTGACGATCCGTCAGATGTGCGACCGTGCTGGCACTCTGCATGCAGGCACCATATCGACGTGTTGAAATGGACCAGTGCCCGACGCCGACGCCGCGACAGAGCTCACGGAGCTTCGCGCGACAGGCAACGCCTTCGACACCGACGACGACTCTCGCCTTGCCGAGTTCTACGGCTACCCCGAAGTGGCTGGGGACCGGTGTTGGGTACGGGCCAACATGATCACCAGCCTCGACGGCGGAGCCACCACCGAAGGCACGTCGGGCGGCCTCGCGGGACCCGGCGACCGCGCGATGTTCGCCAGGATGCGGCAAGAGGCCGACGTCATCCTCGTCGGTGCGTCGACCGTGCGCATCGAGAACTATTCCGGCGCACAGATGTCGGCCGCTCAGCGGCTGGAGCGCCAGACCCGCGGCCAGAGCGAGGTGCCGCCCATTGCCGTCATCACGCACAGTGCAGACTTCGACCACGACGCAAAGCTCTTCACCCGCTCGGAGGTACTCCCGCTGATCCTGACGAGTCGCGAAACGGCGGCCGACGCAGCCCGACGGTTCACCGAGCTGGCCGACGTCGTCGACGCCTCGGGATCCCACCCAGATCGCGTGGAGCCGACCGCGGTGCTGACGACCCTTGCCAGCCGAGGCCTGCGGCGCGTGCTCGTCGAGGGCGGGCCCTCCCTGTTGAGCCTGTTCATCGAGCAGGACCTTCTCGACGAACTGTGCATGACCATCGCGCCGATCCTGGTCGGCGGCCATGCCCGACGCATCGCCACCGGGCCTGGCGAAGCCCACACCATGATGCGCAGGAGCCACCTGCTCACCGACGACGAGGGCTATCTGTACGCGCGCTACGTCAAGTCGGACTGACGGCGCGTCAGCGGGAAGAACCTCGACGATCGCTAGTGTGGTCAGCATGCGTTCGCGTCGTCACCTGCTCAGGGCCCTTTGCCTGTCCACCGTGGCGTCGGTGATCCTCGCCGGTTGCGCACCCGGCCTTGCCGCAAACCCGCGCTATGCCACCGACTCGGGAGCCCAGCCGCAGGGAGCTCCGGAGACCACGGCCAAGCCGCCGGAAGGTCCCCCAGCCATCGTGGCTCCGAAGAACGAGTTGTCCTGGCAGGACTGCACGTCGCGGACGTTCAGCACGGCCGCCGTCGCACCTATGCCCGGCGTGACGCTCGAGTGCGCGAGCTACGACGCCGACCTCGACTCGATCAGCGGCGCCGCCGGCACCGTCAGTATCGGCGTGGTGCGGGCGCGGTCGAGCGCAACCCCGACCGATGCAGGTCCGTTGGTGATGACCACCGGCGCCGACATGCCGTCGTCCATCCAACTCCCGGTGTGGCTGTCCCACGCCGGAGCCGACGTGCTCAAGAGCCACCCAGTCGTCGCGGTCGATCGTCGCGGGATGGGAATGTCGGGAGATTTGGACTGCCGCGACCTGCTGGACCGCAGGGAGATGCTCGACCAGGCGCAGTTCGCATCCGGCGACGATCCGGTCGCCAACCTGAGCGCGATCGCCCAGACCGCAACCACGATGTGCACGGACGCGATCGCTCCCGGCGACTCCGCATACGACAACGCCCACGCCGCAGAGGACATCGAGCGCCTTCGCAGCACCTGGGACGTGCCTGCCCTGGCGCTCCTGGGCGTTGGCAACGGAGCGCAGGTCGCACTCGCCTATGCCGGAGCGCATCCGAACAAGGTTGCGCGCTTGATCCTCGATTCGCCGCTGCCCCTCGCGGTCGGTTCTCAGGCCGCAGCCGAGCAGCAGGTCAAGGGCCAACAGGCAGCACTCGACGCGTTCGCCGCCCAGTGCGCAGCGGCGGCCTGCCCACTCGGACCCGATCCCAAGGGCGCCATCGATGCGCTGATGAAGTCCGCTCGGTCGAGCAACGGCGTCGGCGGCATATCGGCGGCCAGCGTCGCCAGCGCGATTACCACTGCTCTCGGTTTCCCCAAGGGTGACCGCGCCGCCTCTACGAACGCCCTTGCCTCGGCGTTGGCCGCCGCCCGCGATGGCGACACCGGCCGGCTGCAGAGCCTCGTCACCGACGCAGAAACCTTGCGGCACAGCGACGGCCAGTTCGTCAACACGTGCAGCGACTCGCTGGACCGCCCCACCCCCGACCGCGTCCGCGAGCTCGTCGTCGCGTGGGGCAAGTTGTATCCACAGTTCGGCACCGTCGCTGCGCTCACCCTGGTGAAGTGCCTGAACTGGCCGAGTGGGTCGTCGCCGACCGATCCGAAGGAGCTCAAGATCCCGGTCCTGCTCCTCGGAGTCCAGAACGACCCGATCGTCGGCAACGAAGGTGTCGCCGCCGTCGCCGCGACCATCATCAACGCAGGCGCGGCAAATAAGCGGGTGATCTGGCAGGGCGTCGGGCACGGCGCGAGCATCTACTCGCCGTGCGCGCTGCCCCCGGTGCTCGCGTACGTCGACAGCGGCAAGCTGCCTGCGACAGACACGTACTGCCCCGCCTAGCTCACGGCCCTCGGAGGCCGGTGTACGGTGCGCTGGTGGCGGTACCAGAGTCCCTCCTGAGCGCATTCCGACCCCGCACATCTGCGCCGAGCGCTGCGACCGTGTTGCGCTCGGTGCTGTGGCCCGCGGCAATCATCTCGGTGATCCATCGCAGCTACGTGCTCGGTACCAATGGCTACATCACCGACGACTTCGGGCCGGTGTACCGCGCCGTCGTCAACTTCAAGCTCGGCCTCGACATCTACAACGAGCACTTCGAGCAGGTGGACCCGCACTATCTGTACCCGCCGGGTGGAACGCTGTTGCTCGCTCCCTTCGGTTACCTGCCCGTCGACGCCTCGCGGTACTGGTTCATCACCATCAACACCATCGCGATCGTGATAGCGGCTTACTTCTTGCTGCGGCTGTTCAAGTTCTCACTGTCCTCGGTCGCTGCGCCCGCCCTGCTCCTGGCGATGTTTTGCACGGAAAGCGTCACCAACACACTGGTTTTCACCAACATCAACGGCTGCATCCTGCTCTGCGAGGTGCTGTTCTTCCGGTGGCTGCTCGACGGCAAGGTCAACCATCAGTGGCTTGCAGGCATTGCGGTCGGTCTGACGTTGGTGATCAAGCCGTCGCTTGCACCGCTGCTGTTGTTGCCGTTGTTGAATCGGCAGTGGCGTGCGCTGGTTCCCGCGTTCGTGGTGCCGTTGCTGTTCAACCTCGCCGCATGGCCCTTGGTCAGCAACCCGATGCAATTCGTGCACGGCACACTGCGCTACATCTTCAGCGTCCGCGACTACTTCAACAGCTCGATCCAGGGCAACGGCATCTATTACGGGTTGCCGTGGTGGCTGATCCTGTTGCTGCGCATCGTCTTCGGGCTGCTGGCGGTCGGGAGTCTGTGGCTGCTGTACCGCTACTACCGCGAGCGCGACCCGCTGTTCTGGATGCTCACGTCATCCGGCGTTCTTCTCATCGCAACCTTCCTGGTGACGGCCCTCGGCCAGGGCTACTACTCGATGATGTTGTTTCCCTTCATGATGACGGTGGTGCTACCGAACTCGGTGATCCGCAACTGGCCTGCGTGGCTAGCGATCTATGGGTTCATGACGATGGACCGCTGGCTGCTCGGGCACTGGCCGACCACCGGCCGCTACCTGGAGTACATGAGGATCACCTACGGCTGGTCGCTGATGCTCATCGTCGTATTCTGCGTGCTGTACTTCCGGTACCTCGACGCCAAGTCGGAAGGCAGGCTCTCCGACGGCATCGACCGGCCCTGGATGACGGCTCCGAAGCCAGCTAGCGTGAACCCATGACGACTCCTCCCAAAGTTGAGCTCTCCGACGATGAATGGCGCAAGCGGCTGACAGCGCCGGAGTTCGCGGTGCTCCGGCAAGCAGGTACCGAGCGACCGTTCACGGGCGAGTACACCGACACCAAGACCGAAGGCGTCTACCAGTGCCGGGCCTGTGGCGCCGAGTTGTTCCGCAGCACCGAGAAGTTCGAATCCCATTGCGGCTGGCCGTCTTTCTTCGACCCGGCCGACTCCGACGCCGTCATCCTGCGGCCCGACGACTCGGGCGGCATGCACCGCGTCGAGGTGCTGTGCGCAAACTGCCACAGCCACCTGGGCCATGTCTTCGAGGGCGAGGGCTACGACACCCCGACCGACCAGCGCTACTGCATCAACTCGATCTCGCTGAAGCTGGTGCCCGCAGAATCCTAGACTGCGCGCGGGGCCACTTGACGTGAAGTCAAGGCAAGGAATTCACCAACTGCTCCACGCCAACGCGAGGCCCGGTGAAGAACGGGATCTCCTCGCGGACGTGGCGACGGGCATCGGTGTAACGCAGTTTCCACATCAGCTCGACGATGCGGCCGAGATCCGGACCTTCGAACGCCAGGATCCACTCGTAGTCGCCAAGCGCGAAGGCCGGCACGGTGTTGGCTCGGACGTCGGGGTACTCGCGTCCGGCCATGCCGTGCTCGACGAGCATCTTGCGCCGCTCGTCGTCGGGCAGCAGATACCACTCGAGTGAGCGCACGAACGGGTACACGCATACGTAATCGCCGGCGGGCTCGCCGGCGATGAACGCGGGAACGTGGCTCTTGTTGAACTCGGCGGGCCGATGCAGGGCGACGACGCTCCACACCGGATCGCTCACCAGCCCCAGCGAGGTGCGCCGGAACGCGCGATAGGTCGCCTGAAGGTCCTCGACCCGCTCGGCGTGCGTCCAGATCATGAAGTCGGCGTCCGCCCTGAAGCCCGCGACGTCGTACACCCCACGGACGACGACTCCGTTCTCCTCCTGCTGCTTCAGGAAGGTCGCCGTCTCGTCGATCACCGCCGAACGGTCCTCCCCCAACGCCTCCGGCTGAGCCGCGAACACCGAGATCATCATGTAGCGGGTCATCGAGTTGAGAGCGTCGTAATCGAGCTTGGCCATATGGCTATCGTGCCACGCTCGCACTCACCTCAGCCGCCGCCCTGGTACCCGACGCGACACACGCAGGCACCCCGATGCCGTCGAGATATCCGCCCGCGACCGCCAACGTCGGGGGTAGACCGGCCCGCACCTCGGCGATCAGGTCGGCGTGGCCCGGGCCGTACTGCGGCATGGCGTCGATCCATCGCTGCACGTGGCAATCGACGGGTTCCTGGTTGACGCCGAACAGTTCGGCGAGGTCCTCGGCAGCCCACGACAACAAGGCCTCGTCGCCTGCGTTGCGTGCGAGCGAGTCACCGAATCGCCCAAACGACAGTCGCACCAGCTCGACGTTTCCGCGCCGACCCCACTTTCGCGAGGTCAACGTAACGGCCTTCGCGTGCAGGGGTTCTCCGCTGGCGACGAGCACTCCCGACTGCTGAGGCAACGGTGTTCCGCCAGGAAGGGCGGCCACCACCAGCGCCGTCGACGCCACCTCGATTCGTCGCGCGGCCGCCGCGGTGCGTGGCGCAACCGCCTCGACGATGCCCGCGAGCGTTGGTGCCGGAACCGCGAGCACGACCCCGTCGGCGGGCCACTCGGTGCCCTCGTCGTCGATCAACGACCAGCCGTCCGAAGCACGCTCGACGCGGTGGACCGCCGCCCGTACCCACCGGAAGTCGGCGCGGGCCACTAGTTCGGCGAGCAAGACCGCGTATCCGCCGTCGACCGCTCCGAACACCGACCCAGGGATCGAGGAGAGCCCGGCGCCATTCAACGTCTCGCGCACGGCGTCGGTCAGTGTCGGTGCACCGCGATCCAAGGCAGCGGCGAGCGCCGGAACGGCCGAGCGAAGGCCGATCGTCGCCGCCGATCCCGCGTACACGCCCGCCAGCAGCGGATCGACCGACCTGGTGACCACCTGCTCGCCAAACCTGTCACCCACGACGTCCGCGACGGAGGGGTCGGCAGAGCGGTCCCACGACATCGGTCGCTTCGGTTCGTCGAGTATCCGCGCGACGGTCGCGTCGTCGACCAACCCGGCTACCGTCGACGCTTCTGCGGGGATTCCCTGCAGCGTCCCCTCCGGCATCGGGTGCAGGCGGCCGCCGCTGTAGATGAGCGGACGAACACCCGTCGTCCCCATCTGCCTGTTGCCGAGCCCGAGCTCGGTGAGCAACGCGGAAACTTCGCGGCGGCGTGCGATGAACGCCTCGGCACCCACGTCGACCGCCTGACCCGCGACGCGCTCGGTCCGCAGGCATCCGCCGAGCCGATCAGCGGGGTCCAGCACCGTGATGGACGCATCTGGACCGGCGGCCCGCCGCAGCCGATACGCGGCGACGAGACCCGAAATGCCGCCTCCGACAACACAATACGATGCACTCACAGCGAATGAACCAGCGCCACTGCTTCGGTCACGACGCCCGGATCGGTTGCGGGCAACACTCCGTGACCGAGATTGAACACATGACCCGCGGCGCCCGCCGCGACCGCGTCTCGACCGTCGGCGACGACGCCGCGCACCGCACGCTCAACGGCCTGCCAGCCCGCCAACAGCACCACCGGGTCGAGATTGCCCTGCAACGCGACGCCTGGCCGAACCCTTCCCGCAGCGGCCGTCAGCGTCGTGCGCCAGTCCACGCCGACGACGGCGGGCGCCCCATCCGGAATGGCATCGGCCATGGCGCCCAACAGTTCCGCGGTGCCAACCCCGAAGTGCGTCATCGGAGCTCCTGCGCCGGCCAACGTCTCGAACACTCGGCTGCTGTGCGGCAGAACGTATTCGCAGTAGTCGGCGAGCGCAAGGGTGCCCGCCCACGAGTCGAACAGTTGGATCGCGTCGACGCCCGCGTCCAACTGCGTCCTGAGGAACTCGATGGTGACGTCGGTGAGCGCGGACATCAACGCGTGCCACGTATCGGGCTCGCCGAGCATCATCGCCTTGGTGCGCTCGTGGTTGCGGCTCGGTCCGCCCTCGACGAGGTAGGAGGCCAACGTGAAGGGAGCGCCCGCGAAGCCGATCAGCGGCACCTCGCCCAACGCAGCCACCAAGAGCGTGACCGCATCGGCGATGGGCATGACCTGTTCGCGCTCAAGCGGTTTCATCGCGGCGACGTCGGCGACCGTCCGGATCGGATTGGCGATCACGGGCCCCACGTCGGGCACGATGTCCAACTCGATGCCCGCCGCGCGCAACGGCACCACGATGTCGGAGAACAGGATGGCGGCGTCGACGCCGTGGCGGCGCACCGGCTGCAGCGTGATCTCGCAGACGAGCTCCGGGTCGAAGCACGCGCCCAGCATGCTCGTGTTGGCCCGCAACGCCCGGTACTCGGGCAGGGAGCGACCAGCCTGGCGCATGAACCACACCGGCACGCGGTCTGGTTTGCGGCCACGAGCAGCGGCGAGGTAGGGCGACGACGGCAGGTCGCGACGGGCATTCATCGCCAACCATGCTGCCATGCGGGCTCAGCGGTCGAGCCGAGCGGTCAAGCTCAGGCGGGCGGCCAGGGTCGCGGCGAGATGCATCGGGGAACCGTCGCAGGGCTGCCGCCCTCCTGAGGGGTCTCCCAGTCGAATTCGACGTTGTTCCACGAGGTCGGCGAATCGAAGGCCGCGTGCAGGCACTTGAACCTCGCACCCGCGAACGTGGTCTCCCCGCCGAGGAAGGCCGCCTCCTGAAACGACACGTACTCCCCAGTGAATCGGGCGCCGTCGAAGGAGATCGTCGGACCGCTGAAGGTGGCTCCGTCGAAGGACGTGTTCCTGGACTTGAAGCGAGCCCCTTCGAACGACGTGTACCCGGACTTGAACTTCGCCCCGTCGAAGGTGACGCTCTCGGCGGCGAAGAGCGCACCATCGAATGCGGTGTCGTCATGGTCGCCGAACGTCGCGCCGTCGAACGACGCGTACCTGCCGCGGAATCGCGTCTCGGCGAAGGGCGCCAGTTCGAAGAGGACCCCGGTGAAGTCAAAGTCGTTGGCCGACCACGAGGTGTCGGCGTCGCGGCGCAGGTGGCGCGCAATGACACGCACGATGGTCTTGCGCACCTCACCGTCGTTCTGCCTGATCGCCTGGCGGCGTTGCTCCTCGATGTTGGTCGCGGGCGCCGTCGCCGACCACGTCGTCTTCGAGACGAACTCGGTCAGGTGATTGGACGCAGACTTGGGATCGAACGGCAGCCGCAGGTAGCCGCAGAGCACGTCGATGCACCGCTGCCGCCGTTCGTGGCTGTTGCCCTCGTCTGCGACCGCAGCCATCGCATAGACCCCCGCGACGCGTACGGCCACGTCGGGACTACCCAATTGGGCGCTGGCGGCACCGAATCGCTGCGCAAATTGAGCTCGCTCCGAATCCCTCTGTCGCCGGTATGCCAGGACGAGCACGATCGCCACCACCACGGCGACGATCGCGGGAAGGGCAGCCTTGACGACGTCGACAGGCGTCGGCGACGCCGGATGCGCGAGGGCCCTCGCGCCGATGACCCTCGTCGCCCATGCGGCGAGAGCCAGGCCGACGACGGTCGCGACGAGCACGGATGCGAGCAGCGGAACGCGCGCGGTGCGTCGCCGCAACCAGGTGAGCCAGCTGCGGAACCCCCGGCGAAGTGTCTGAGCCGGCCGGAACAACCACGCGATGAACACGCCAACGAGAACGCCGGCCAGCACGGCGAGCGCGATTCGGGCCAGCGGCGGCACGGGCTTGCCCAAGGCGTCCTGAACTGCAGGCATTCCGAGCGCCCACCGAGTCGCCCAACCGGTTGCTGCCGCAGCGACGAGCGCCACCGCCACGATCACCGGCGCCGGCGTCCTGCGCATCAGCCGAGGTCGGCGTGCCGCAGGGTCGGGATGACTCTGGGGCTCGGGGGGTTTGTCAGCCTTGTTGGGGTTTGCGAGCTCGTCGATGGCTTCGGTCAGGCTCTCGGACATGAGGACATGGTCTCATCCTTTGCGGAGGTACCACTGCACGAGTCGGCCACATCCGATGGCCACCCATTTGACGACCGCGCCGATGCCCGGTATGAGAGCAAGATCGGCGCGCCTGCCGTGCGACTTGCCCTTATCAGATAGCGTCAAATGCCGTGACCTCCGCAGAGCCGGCTCAGTTCCGTGCCGCGGTGGCGGCGATGAATGCCGCCACCGTCCGGCCGGAGATCGAGCTTGGCCCAATCCGCCCGCCGCAACGGCTGGCCCCGTTCAGCTATGCGCTCGGCGCTGAGGTCAAGCACGTCGAATCCGACATCGTGCCCGAGCGCTCGGAGGGAGATGCCTTCGGACGCCTGATCCTGCTGCACGACCCCGAGGGCGCCGAGGCCTGGGATGGCACCATGCGGCTGGTCGCCTACGTCCAGGCCGACCTCGATTCCAGCGAGGCCGTCGACCCGCTCCTGCCAGAAGTGGCGTGGAGTTGGCTCGTCGAGGCGCTCGAAGCCCACCACGAACACGTCACGGCGCTCGGTGGGACGGTCACCGCGACGACGTCCGTGCGCTACGGCGACATATCCGGTCCGCCACGCGGTCATCAGCTGGAGTTGCGCGCGTCGTGGACCGCCACCTCCCCGGAGCTCGGCCCGCACGTCCAGGCTTTCTGTGAGGTGCTGGAGCACGCCGCAGGCCTGCCCCCGGCGGGGGTCACCAACCTCAGTTCCCGCACCCGCGCGTGAGATGACGGACGCCCCAACAGTCGACAGCGGCACACCCGACGAGCCAGAGGCGGAGGCAACCGAGCTGCTGGCACCCGCCGATGGCGTGCCACCGCTATCGGTATCCGTCCGCGAGATCGCCGCAGCAGCCGAGCTTCTCGCCTCGGGCACCGGCCCGTTCGCGATCGACGCAGAGCGCGCGTCGGGCTTCCGCTATTCCAACCGCGCCTACCTCGTCCAGATCCGCCGGGCAGGCGCCGGAACGGTTTTGATCGACCCCGTGAACCACGGGGCGGACCCGGTCGAGACATTGGCGCCCGTCGCCAAAGTGCTGACGCAGGACGAGTGGGTGCTGCATGCGGCGGATCAGGATCTGCCGTGCCTAGCCGAACTCGGCATGACGCCGCCGCGGCTCTACGACACCGAGTTGGCCAGCCGGCTGGCCGGTTTCGACCGGGTGAATCTCGCCGAGATGGTGCGCAGGCTGCTGGGCTTGCAGCTGAGGAAGGGACACGGCGCAGCCGACTGGTCGAAGCGACCGTTGCCCGACGACTGGCTCAACTACGCGGCGCTGGACGTCGAGGTGCTGCTCGAACTGCGCACGGCGATCGCACGCGTCCTCGACGATCAAGGCAAGTCAGCTTGGGCCGCACAGGAATTCGAGCATCTCCGCACGTTCGTTGCACCGCCGACGCGACGCGACAGGTGGCGAAGGACCTCGGGCATCCACAAGGTGCGCAACCCGCGAACACTCGCTGCGGTGCGAGAACTGTGGACCGCGCGCGACCGCGTGGCCTCGCGCCGGGACATCGCACCCGGCCGGATCCTGCCCGACGCGGCGATCATCAGCGCCGCGACGGAAGACCCCGACACCGTCGAGAAGTTGACGGAACTCCCCGTGTTCGGCGGAACACGGCAACGCCGCAGCGCGCAACTCTGGCTGGACGCGCTCGCGCGCGCACGCACGACCGATGACGTTCCCGACGCCTCCGAACCGCAGACTGGCCCTCCGCCCGCGGCCCGCTGGGTGCGGCGCAAGCCGGAGGCTGCGGCACGCCTAGAGGTGGCCCGCAACGGCCTTTCCGAACTGTCCCAACGAGTTTCAGTGCCGACTGAGAACCTCTTGACACCCGAGATCGTGCGCAGGCTGTGCTGGGATTGGCAACCGGTGGCCGACCCCGCAGCCGTGATCGACGCGTTCCTCGTCGACGCGGGCTCACGACCATGGCAACGGGAACTGGCGGTTCCGGTACTTGCCAAGGCGCTGGAGGAGCCGGTGGACCCGGAGTCTTCCGAACCCGAATAGGTCTCTCGTTCAGTCGCTCCGGTCCACGTGGGCGAGGAAGTGCCTGAGCACGTCCTGGGGCGCCTCGATCTGCGGCCAGTGTCCAATGTCGTCGGCGAGCATCACGATATCGGCGTCGGGAATGACCTCGGCGTATCTCCTCGCCATGTGAGCACCCGAGTTTGGGTCGATGGGACCGTCGATCAGCCGCATGGGCACCGTGGTCTCGCGCATGGCCCGCACCCACCTGTTGCGATGCGTGTAGCGATCGGCGAGGAAGCGACCGACCTTGTGCAGCACGCGCTTTCCGTCGTTGTACTCGAGGATCTGATGGAACCTCTCGATCAGCTGACGACACGGCTTGGTGTTCGGGCCGAACATCTCGTTGATCGTCGGCTCTAGCAGACGGCGCGACAGCGGGCTGCCCTGCAACGGACTCATGATGTCGCCCAAGGGGGTTCCCGACATCAGCTTCTGCATCGCCCTCGGGGTGTACGTCTCGTTGAACATGCCGCCGTTGAGCCACGTGATCGACTCATAGCTCACATCGCCGTAGACGTGTTCGCCAAACACGTGGCGGGCCAATAGTTCCTGGCCGACGGAGTCACCGAGGTCGTGCGCCAGCATGTGGCAGCGATCGACGCCGAGGTGGGCCAGCAGCGCCTCGTGCATGTCCGCGTGATCGAGCACCGAGTACTGGTAGGCCACGGGCTTGGCGGAGAAGCCCATGCCGATCATGTCAGGAGCGATCACACTGAACCGTTCGGTCAGCGTCGGCCAAATCAACTCCCAGTCGAACGAGTTGAATGGATACCCGTGAACCAGGAGCAGCGTCGGCGCCTCGCCGATGGGAGGGCCGTCGACCCGGTAGAAGATGTTGAATCCCAGGTAGTCGAAGTACTCCCCCGCGGCCTTCCAGGTCTCGAGTTCAGCGTCCATGGCTCCAGCGTAAGCGGCTGTCCGCCTCGCCCCATCAGCGCTCAGACTCGCACGGCCCGGGGCTCCGTCGTCTCGTTTGTGCAATCCACGACGAAAACTGGCCGTGAAGTCAAGTGGTGAGTGCAACATGCGTTAATCCGCTGCTTGGTTGAGGAGTGCGGCGAGTCTCGTCGGGGGCGCCCGATCCGAGACCCAATTTTTCGCTGGCGACCGTCATTGACGACCGTCAGCCATTGGTTGTAGGGTGCGTTCATGTCGCAGAGACGCGCCGATCCGTAGTGGGAAGCACTCGCGAGGTGCGCCGACTCGAAACCCGTGCGCGCCTGTTCGATGCCGCGCTGGCCGAGATCAGCTCTTCCGGGCTGGCAGGCGCGGACGTCACCGCAATCGCCACTGCGGCCGGAGTCGTGCGGGGCACGTTTTACTTTCACTTCCCGACCAAGGAACACGTCTTGGTGGAATTGGAGCGCAATGAAGAGGCCAAGATCGTCGCCGATCTGGTCGCAAGGCGGGCCGAGTCGGACGATTTGGAGTCCGTGCTCAACTCGTTGGTCCGGCACGTGTTGGATGCCGAAGTTCGGTTGGGAACCAAGGTGTTCCGCGACATGCTTGGACTGCACTTCACATCGACGCGACCAGTCGAAGACGAGTTGGCTGAGCATCCGCTGGCAGTGTTCCTCGTGGATCTCATCAACGAGGCGCAACAAGGCGGACAGGTTCCGTCGGACGCCGACGCCAGCGAGCTCGGGGTGTTCTTCTTGACAGGACTGTTTGCACTACTCGCCATCGGCGCTCACAAGTCATCGAGCGCAGGTGAAGCGTTGAGTCGTTATGTAACAACGATTGTCAAGGGAATGGAGAAACGATGAACCGCACGGGCATCTCGAGCATCGAGGGGTACCGCGACTTTCTGGTGAGGCGCGACGGGGAAGCCGACCTCCTCAATCGACGACTGGCGAATCGCGAGGAGTTCTTCGACGACATCGAGCGAAACCCCGTCCGGTCAAGCCGGCCAGCCGATCGGCAGACGTTCCTGCGGAACCTCCGCAGGCGCCGCCCCGAGCCGGGCCTGGACGGGAAGATGCTGTTCCTGCTGGCCACTGCGAAGCTGAATCAGGCCGAGCGCTTCGGGGTCGGGCTTGGCGAAACCTACGGGATGAACAGCGACGCGGACCTGCCGCCCGAGCGCGTGTACCTCGAACTCGAAGAGCACTACCACACCCGCTTGCTCGCATACGCATTGGACGTGTTCGACCTGACCTTCCAAGTCGTGCCTCCGCCGTTCGTCCTACGCCAATTCGTCAAGATCGCGGTATTCATGCCGGAACGACTTGGCTTCATGTTCGTCGGAGCGTCCGAGATGGCGGGCTGCGTGATGTTCGACGAGCTCCGTCGCGCCGGACTCCAGCTGTTCGCCGACGAACCAGAGGTCTGCGAGCGGATTTCGTTGCTATACAGCGAGATCCTCACCGACGAGGTTGGCCATGTCGGCTACTGCGCGTCGCGGTGTTCACGTGCCGAACGCGCGATCATGCGCAGGCTCTACCCCTTCATCGCGCGCCTCTTCGCCAGGCAAACGGCCGAGATCAGCCTGCTCGTCGATCGCGACGAACTCCGGGCCCGTCTCAGCCGACCCTTCGACGTCAACGAACTCACCGCCGGACTGACCAACGAGACGTATCTGCTCACGCACCCCTGACGGCCCGCCTGGCGGGACACGTTCACCGCACCGCGGCGACACCGTCTAGCGTGGCCTCAGCGAGGCGTCACTGCCTCGCCACCACGGAGAAACGGAGCGACGGTGACCACTGGACCCGACGAAGGATTGCGCGAGATCGCCACGCCCGCAGGCAGATTGCGGTACTACGACGAAGGCAACGGTCCCGTGGTGCTGTTCCTGCACGGATCCGGCCCAGGCGTGACGGGCTGGCGCAACTTCCGCGGAGTGCTGCCGACGTTCGCCGAACACTTCCGCTGTCTGGTGCTCGAGTTCCCAGGCTTCGGCGTCAGCGACGACTTCGGCGGGCATCCGATGATCACCGCGCAAGGAGCCGTCGCACCGTTTCTGGACGCCCTCGACGTAGCGGCGGTCGACATCGTCGGCAACTCCATGGGCGGCGGTGTCGGGATCAACTTCGCGATCCACAATCCGGATCGGGTGCGCAAGCTCGTGACGATCGGAGGCATCGGCACCAACGTCTTCAGCCCGGGGCCCAGCGAGGGAATCCGACTGCTGCAGGACTTCACCGAGGAACCGACCAGGCAGCGCCTCGTCGACTGGCTGCGTTCGATGGTGTTCAACGAGGCACTGGTGACCGACGAATTGATCGAGGAGCGTTGGGCGCTCGCGACCGACCCGCCGACGTTGGAGTCCGCGCGCCGCATGTACGGCAAGGCTGCCTTCACCCAGATGATGGCGATGATGCGGAAGTCCGACATGCCGATGCCATGGGCGATCATGCACAAGGTCACGTGTCCGACGCTGCTGACGTGGGGGCGCGACGACCGCGTCAGCCCGTTGGACATGGCGCTGCTTCCGATGCGCACCATCCCCAATGCCGAACTCCACGTCTTCCCGAACTGCGGGCACTGGGCGATGATCGAAGCCAAGCAGGCCTTCGAGTCGGTCGTGCTTGCGTTTCTCCGCCGCGCCTAACGCTGCGTCGCGCCTGCGTCGACCGTCAGCGTGGACGCGGTGACGTAGCGGGCCTCGTCGGACACGAGGAACAAGCTGGCGTTGGCGACGTCGACCGCGTCGACCCACGGGACGTCGAGCATATTCATCCTGGTCGCCGAGGCGGCGAACTCCTCCCGCGTCGGCGGCCGGTCGAGGTCGGGCCGAAACGCGCTACTGACGGTCGGGTTCTGGATCAGCGGGGTATCGACGTTGGTGGGGTGTATCGAGTTGACCCTGATGCCATGTGGCGCCAGCTCGGTCGCAAGCGAGCGCATCAGGCCGACAACACCGTGCTTGGCAGCCGTGTAGTGCGCGACCCCGAACAGACCGCGCATGCCGGCGATCGAGCTGACCAGCACCACCGAGCCTGCGCCGCGCGCGATCAGATGCGGTACGGCGGCCTTGCACGTATGCCACACTCCGGTGAGATTGACGTCCAACATCGTCTGCCAGGTGGACTCCGACATCTCGACCGCGAGCCCCCTCGACGTGATACCCGCTGTCGCGCAGACGATGTCGAGGCCACCAAACCTCGAGGCGCCGCGCTCGACGGCCGCCTGCAGACCATCGACGTCCCGCACGTCCACGACCTCGGTGACGATGTCCCCACCTGCCTCCTCGACGAGGCGGGCGGTCTCGGCGAGATCGTCCGGACTGCTGGGCGGGACGCGCACTGTCTCGACCGGTCCGCACACGTCTACCCCCACGACCGCCGCACCCTCTTGCGCGAAACGCACCGCCTGCGCACGGCCGATCCCGCGTGCGGCGCCCGTGATGAACGCGGTCTTCCCCGCCAGCCGGCCGGTCACGTCGTCTTCTGCGTGAGGCCGGCGTCGACGACGAGCTGCGTACCGGTGATGTAGCGGCCTTCCTCGGACGCCAAGAACACGGCGGCGTTCGCGACGTCGACCGGCTCCACCCACGGCACCGGGAGCAGGTTTCTGGTGGCGAGCACCTCAGCAGCGTCGGCTTCGGTCGGGTTCTCCAGGTCGGGCCGAAGCCGCTTGAAGGTCGCCGGATTGCGCACCATCGGCGTCGCGACCGCGCCAGGGTGAATGGTGTTCACCCGAATACTCTGCGGCCCAAGCTCGTTGGCCAGAGTTCTCGCGAGCCCGACCACAGCGTGCTTGCTCGCCGAGTAGTGCGCGGCATTGGCGTTGCCACGCAGTCCACTGGTGGAGCTGACGATCACCACGGAGCCACCGCGGGATCCGATGTGCGGCACCGTCGCCTTGACGGTGTGCCACACCCCGGTCAGGTTGATGTCGAGCGTGTGCCCCCAGGTCACCTCGGTGAGCTCCCAAGTAGGCGCGCCAGGGGTGTGGATTCCCGCATTGGCGATCACGACGTCGAGGCGGCCAAGCTCGGCCACTGCCGCGTCGATCGCAGCACACATGGCGTCGGCGTCGCGCACGTCGGCTACCGCCGCTACGCACCTGCGGCCGCGGTCGTGCACGCGCGTTGCAGTGATGGTCAATTCGTCGACTGCGTCCGCAACGTCCAACGCGATCACGTCGGCGCCCTCTTCGGCGAAGCGTTCACAGTGCACCCGGCCGGTTCCCTTGGACGCTCCCGTGACGACGACGACCTTGTCTGTCAAGCCCGACATCACGGCGCCTTCAGCAGGGCGCCCGCGTCCACCACACTGGGGCGAGCATTGTTCACGAACGCCAAACTAGGCCAGCAAGCCAATCTTCCGTACCCTCTTCCCGATCACCGGACCGCGGCATGCGGAATTCCCGGTTCGACCCGGCTGAGGTGGGCGGAGCCACAGGGCGTAGACCGCGAAACGAACTATCGACCCGACCACTGGCCGGGATGCCATGTTGCCAGCCAGCCGCGTCAGAGGAGATGCTGGCCACGTGACGGCCACCGATCCCGACGGGTACGGTCAGCTTGCCGCATCGCTGCGCCGATTGATCGACGTCAGCATCCGAAGCGAGGTCGACGCAGACGCGGTCGCTGCTGCTCAGGCCAAGATCGATTCCGCCACAGAAGATTTGAGCACATTGACCCGCCCAGGGTCATTCGGTATCCAGCAGAGCCCTGATGGAAACCCCGTCGCCTGGGGCAACGTCGTGATCGGGCGCAGGAATCCAGTCGCTCCCCCACTGACGATCAACTGGAACGACGACGGGTCGGTATGGAGCGAGTTCTCCTTGGGCGCCGCCTACGAGGGCCCCGACGGACACGTGCACGGCGGTGTCTGCGCGTTGCTGCTCGACCACGTGCTCGGCGCGACGGCCCACCAGCCGGGCAGGCCCGCAGTCACCGGAACGCTCACCGTTCGCTATCTGCGTGGAACCCGACTGGGAGTTCACTTGCGCGCCGAGGCTCGCATCGACCGCGTCGAGGGCGTCAAGACGTTCGTAGTCGGGCACATCGCGGACGATGCCGGCGCGACCGTGCGGGCCGAAGGCATCTTCTTTCATCCGACCTAGCGGCTTAGCTCGGCTGGGCGAACCTCAAGTGATTTCCCGACGGGTCGATGACGGTCATCGTCGGGCCGCCAGGGCCGTCGTCTTCGATGCCGGGCCGCGAGTAACCGTGCTCCTTGGCGAGCAACTCGGCGTTGTATGCGGCCACGTCCTCGACGGGTATCCACAGCACCGTGTTGAAACTTGCCTGCAGCGAGCCGAGGGCGATCACGATCCACGCAAGCTGGTGTGGGAACAAGTGGACGGTCAACGCACTGGCGGCGACGAGCATCACCGACAGCGCCGGACACCACCAGCGCGCGCGCCGACCATCCGAGCGGATACTGCCTACGGCGAAACCGCGTCCGTCCCATCAGGGGATTGTCCCCGAGGCGGGCGGCTTTCCTGGCTAGTCGACGCGGTCGGTGACGCGCGCCTCGACCGAACTCCCGAGTGCGGCGACCCAGCCCGTGATCCGACGCGCGACGTTTTGATCCGTGAGCCCCACTTCGTTGAGCACCTCGGTGCGTGACGCGTGCGCCTGAAACTCTTGCGGCACACCGACATCCCTGCACGGCACGTCGATCTCGGCAGCGCGTAGGGCCGCGGAGACTGCCGAGCCGATGCCACCCTTGACGCCGTTGTCCTCGACGGTCACGACCAGCTTGTGCGCCCTGGCGAGTTCGCCGATCACCTCGGGAACCGGAATCACCCACCGGGGATCCACGACGGTCACGCCGATGCCCTGCTTGCGCAGTCGCTGAGCGACCGACAGCGCCATCGACGCGAAGGCGCCGATGGCAACGAGCAGGACGTCGTCGGCGAGGCCGTCGTCGGGAACCGCGAGCACGTCGACACCGGAGAGTCGCCTTACCGCTGGGATGTCATCGCCGACAGCACCTTTCGGGAAGCGAACGGCCGTGGGCCCGTCGCTGACGTCCAGCGCCTCGCCGAGTTCCTCGCGCAAACTAGCACCGTCTCGCGGTGCGGCCACCTTGATGCCAGGCACGATGCCGAGCATCGACATGTCCCACACGCCGTTGTGGCTGGCCCCGTCGGAACCGGTAACGCCGGCACGGTCGAGCACCATGGTCACGGGCAGGCCGTGAAGCGCGACGTCCATCATGACCTGATCGAACGCGCGGTTGAGGAACGTCGAGTAGATCGCCACGACCGGGTGCATGCCACCCATCGCCAGACCTGCGGCGGAGGTGACGGCGTGCTGCTCGGCGATGCCGACGTCGAAGAACCTGTCGGGGTAACGCTGCCCGAATGCACTGAGTCCCGTTGGCCCTGGCATCGCGGCCGTGATCGCGACGATGTCGCGGCGCTTGGCGGCGCGCTTGATCAGTTCATCGGAGAACACCGATGTCCAGCCTGGGGCCGACTCCGACGTGGCGAGGCCCGTATGTGGGTCGATCGCACCCGTGGAGTGCATCTGCTCGGCCTCGTCGTCCTCGGCGGGGCGATAGCCCATCCCCTTGCGGGTGACGACGTGCACGATGACGGGTGCGTTGAACCCGCGGGCGTGGCGCAACGCTACCTCGACGGCGTGTTCGTCGTGCCCGTCGATGGGACCGACGTACTTGATGCCGAGGTCGGTGAACATCACCTGCGGCGCAAGCGCGTCCTTGATGCCCGCCTTGACACTGTGCATGCACTGGTAGCAGAGCTCGCCGATGAGCGGCACGCCGCGCACGGTCTCCTTGCCCTTTTCGAGCAGCTTCTCGTAGCCCGGCTGCAGGCGAAGTCCCGCCAAGTGGTCGGCGAAGCCACCGATGGTGGGCGCATAACTGCGCCCGTTGTCGTTGACGACGATGACGACGGGGCGGCGTGACGACGCGATGTTGTTGAGGGCCTCCCAGCACATGCCGCCGGTGAGCGCTCCGTCACCGACGACTGCCACGACGTGGCGGTTGCGGTGGCCGCTGAGCTCGAAAGCCTTCGCAAGCCCGTCTGCATAGGACAGCGCCGTGCTGGCGTGACTGGACTCAACCCAGTCGTGCTCGCTCTCGCTGCGGGAAGGGTAGCCAGAAAGGCCGTCCTTCATCCGGAGGTTGTCGAAGTCGGCAACGCGGCCCGTCAGCATCTTGTGGACATAGGCCTGATGGCCCGTGTCGAAGATGATCGGATCATGCGGGGAGTCGAAGACTCTGTGCAGTGCGAGCGTCAACTCGACGACGCCGAGGTTGGGGCCCAGATGGCCACCCGTAGCCGCGACCTTGTGAATGAGGAACTGACGAATTTCGTCGGCCAACGCGCTGAGCTGCGCTTGCGACAGGTGCTGTAGATCTGCGGGCCCGCGGATCTGTTGGAGCATTGGCCCAGTTTACGCACGCGGCCCGAGAAGACGCCTGTCAAGGTTCGTAGACATCGGGCACACCATCGCCGTCCGCGTCGGTGATCTCGCGCTCGTGGATTCGGCGATACACGGCGTTGCGGCTGACCAGGACGACCGCGGCCAGCGTGCCTGCGAGCACCGATCCGGTCAGAACGCCGATCTTCACGTCCGCAGCCGACACGCTTCCGTAAGCAAAGGCCAACTCGCCGATGAGCAACGACACGGTGAATCCGATACCTGCCAGCAGAGCCACACCAAGCACGTCCCGCCACGCAAGGTCGTCGTCGAGAGTGGCGTGGGTGAACTTGGCCAACAGGAAGGCCGTCAACCAAACCCCCAGCGGCTTGCCGACGACCAGACCCACGATCACGCCCAACGTGACCGGATGCCCTAGCGCCTGGCCGAGCCCAGTCCAACCTCCGACCGTCACCCCGGCGGCGAAGAATGCGAAGACGGGCACGGCGAAGCCTGCGGAGACCGGTCGTAGTGCATGCTCGAAGTGTTCCGCGGATGCACGTGGACCCAGCACCGGAACCGCGAAGCCCAGCAAGACACCGGCCACTGTCGCATGGATACCGCTGGCGTGCACGAGACCCCACGTGCCGATCGCCAACGGCAGCAGCACCCACCACTGCCGCACGCCCCGTTGAACGGCAAGCGCAAACAGCCCGCCGGGAACGAGCGCCAGCGCCAAGGGCATGGGCGACACGTGCTCGGTGAAGAACGCCGCAATGACGATGATCGCAAGCAGATCGTCGACGACGGCCAGCGTCAGCAGGAACGTGCGCAACGCGGTCGGCAGGTGGGTCGACAACACGGCGAGCACTGCAAGTGCGAATGCGATGTCGGTCGCGATCGGCACGGCCCAACCATCCAGATTCTCCGGCTGACCGCCCACCAGACTGATGGTGATGAAGATGCCGGCGGGCACGACCATTCCGCCGACCGCAGCGGCGATTGGCAATGCAGCACGCGCAGGGTCGCGCAGGTCGCCTGCCACGAACTCGCGTTTCAGTTCCACTCCGACGACGAAGAAGAAGATGGCAAGCAGTCCGTCGGAGGCCCAGCTCGCGAGGGAGAGGTTGAGATGCAACGAGTCTGGCCCGACGACGAACTCCGCCATGTGGCGGTAGGTCGCCGACCACGGCGAGTTCGCCCAAACCAGGGCGACCGAGGCCGCGAACAGAAGCAGGAGGCCACCGACGGTCTCCTTCCGGAGAATCTCGGCAAAGCGCTTCGTCTCCGCCCACGATCCGCGCGCGAGAAGTGATTTCGGCATCGTCTACCACCCTATGACGCGCAATGCGGTTGCCCCGCGCAGTTCCGTACGGCATCTTTACGGGTGGAGCGCCGGGAAGTCTGGTCGGCAATCGCGACCGTTGGCCGCGATTTCGGACGACTGCGGGAGCACACGTGGCGCTTGTCTTGGTATTGCGTAAAGCCCGACCGGTCGGCGAGATCCAGACCGTAGTGTTCAGTCGTGCGCGCAGAACAGATTGTCGAGGAGTTTCCGGTCGTCGCGGCGACGTCGAATGCGCTCGAGGCCGGACGTTTGATGGCAGAACGCCGGTTACCGGGTCTCGTCGTCACCGACACCGATGGAAAGCCGCTGACCATACTTCCTGCATCGCAAGTGGTTCGACTGCTGGTGCCCACCTACGTCCAGGACGATCCATCGCTGGCCGGCGTGCTCAACGAGTCGATGGCGGATCGGATCGCGGATGCCATCGGGGACAAGCCGGTTTCCGCGATACTGCCCAAGCCATTGCCGACGATGGCCAAGGTGAAGGCCGACGACAACATCGTCGAGGTTGCGGCGGTGATGGCCCACGAACATGCGCCTCTGGTGGCGGTCGTGGACAAGGGTCGACTCATCGGCGTGATAACTGCGTCGAGGCTTCTCGAGGTCGCCCTGAACACGACCTAACCGTGCGAACCAGCAGGACAGAACGATGACGGCGATCGCCGTCGCGGTGTTCGTCGTCGCGTACGCCTTGATCGCCACCGAACGCATTTCGAAGGTCAAGGCCGCCCTCGGTGGCGCGGCGGTGGTCGTCGTCATCGGAATCCTCGGCAGCGAGGACGTCTTCTACTCGCGCCAGACCGGGATCGATTGGGACGTCGTCTTCCTGCTGTTCGGAATGATGATCATCGTCGGCGTTCTCCGTCAGACCGGCATTTTCGAGTACACGGCGATCTGGGCGGCCAAACGTGCCGGCGGCTCCGCGATGCGAGTGATGGTGCTCTTGGTCGTCATCACCGCGGCCGCCTCGGCCCTGCTCGACAACGTCACGACGGTGCTACTCATCGCCCCGGTGACGCTGCTGGTCTGTGACCGCCTCGGCACTCAGGCGACGCCGTTCCTGATCGCCGAGGTATTCGCCTCGAACATTGGCGGGGCCTCCACGCTGGTGGGTGATCCGCCGAACATCATCATCGCAAGCCGAGCGGGCCTGTCGTTCAACGACTTTCTGATCCACATGGCGCCGATCGCTCTGATCGCGATGCTCGTGCTGCTGTTGGCGGTACCCGTGCTGTTCCGCGGGTCGTTCACCATCGCACCGGAACGAGTCGCGGACGTCATGGCACTGAACGAAAGGGAGGCGATCCGCGATCCGCGGTTGCTCGCGAAGTCTGGTGCGGTGCTTCTCGTCGTGTTCGCGGCATTCATCGGACACTCGGTGATCCACGTCGAGCCGTCCGTTGTGGCACTGCTCGGTGCTGGCGTACTGATCCTCATATCGGGTGTCGATCGCGACGACTATCTCGGAAGCGTCGAGTGGGAGACACTTCTGTTCTTCGTCGGCTTGTTCATCTTGGTGGGGGCACTCGTCAAGACTGGCGCAATAGCCGGGCTAGCACACCTGGCCGCAGACGTCACCGGGGGCAATGCGCTCGCAGCGACGATGCTCATCCTTTTCGTATCGGCGTTGCTCTCCGGGGTCATCGACAACATTCCATACGTCGCCACGATGAGTCCGGTGGTCGGCGACCTTGTCGCAGGCATATCGGATCCCGCCCAGGCTCAAGCGCTTTGGTGGGCGCTGGCAATCGGCGCCGACTTCGGAGGCAATCTCACCGCGGTGGGTGCCAGCGCGAATGTCGTCATGATCGGCATAGCGGCGCGAGAAGGTCATCCGATCAGTTTCTGGGACTTCACCCGCAAGGGTGCGGTCATCACTGCGCTGACCGTTGGAGTCTCGGCGCCATATCTGTGGTTGCGGTACTTCGCGTTCGGGTGAGACCCAGCCGGCACTGGCCGGCAGGACCTCGGCGACGTCCGGGTTCACGAAGTCGAACCGACCATGTGTGCCAGCCCTAGCAACATTGCCGTAGGCCGTAATGCCGCCTCGTGTGCGCACGTTCGCGCCAGGTTGCGAGCACCTGCTCTTGCGGGCAGGCGCACACGATTTCACGTCATGGTTCGGCACCCGCGGGCGAATCACACTGTCTCGCAGGTCATTATGCACGGCGCCACGACGCGGACCCACCCACGTCGCGCTCTAGGAATCCCGGTCAGCGGTACGGAGTGACGCGCCACTAGCGGCGCCATGCCAGGCTGAGCCGAAGCCGAGTGAGCGGAGGCCCTCAATGTCCGAACTGTCGATACCCGATTATGACCCGGCGACACTCGTGCGCTCGGTCACGGTCGAGATCGCCGCGCCCAGCAAAGTCGTGTGGGAGGTCCTGACAGACCTCGATCGGTATCCCGAGTGGAACCCGTTCTGTTTGTCGGCGACGTCCAGTCTCGAAATGGGCGCATCGGTCGAGATGGTGCTGGCCGACTACACCGGTAACGGCGGAACGTTCCTCAACACTGAGTACGTGTGCGCGTTCGTGCCTGAACGCCTGTTGTCCTGGGAACTCCGCGCAACTCCAGAATCACCCTACGCGGCGAGGCGGGACCAAGTGATCGAACCATCTACCGAGGGCACTTGCCGGTACTACTCCACTGATGCCTTCCTCGGCGAATTCGCTTGCGACATCATGACCGAAACGGGTGAATGGGTGAAACGGGCCTTCGATGACACTGCAGTTGCGCTGAAACGTCGTAGCGAACTAGTCCATGCCGGGCTCCCATCGTCGAACGCGCTACCAATTCAGTAGTCGCAACCTCGCGAACGAAGTGTTTCGGGTAGCGCGAGGTCCAATATCCCAGCCGAAAAGACAGCTAGGACCTTGGTGGAGTGGCATTCGCAGCAACTGTTTCGGCTGCGGCCAAGCGCTGCCAGCCGAGCGGAAGGACAGAAGCGATGACCACGAACAAGCCGTTGGACGGGCGCGTCGCCTTGGTGACCGGGGCCGCGCGCGGCCAGGGACGCGCACACGCGCTCCGTCTTGCAAACGATGGCGCCGACATCATCGCGATTGACATCTGCGGGCCGGTTTCCGACAGCATCACCTACCCACCGGCGACCTCAGAGCAACTTGCCGACACGGTGAGCGGTGTCGAAGCCACCGGTCGAAACATCCTCGCTCGCACGGTCGATGTCCGCGACCTTGCCGCTCAACAACAGGTGGTTGCCGAGGGCATCGAACGATTCGGGCGGCTCGACATCCTGGTGGTCAACGCCGGCGTGCTGAGTTGGGGACGTCTGTTCGAGTTAACAGAAGAGCAGTGGGACACCATCATCGAGGTCAACCTGTCCGGCGCTTGGAAGACCGTGCGTGCGGCAGTACCCGCGATGATCAAGGCCGGCAACGGGGGATCCGTCATCATGGTGAGTTCGGTGGCAGGCCTGAAGGCCACACCCGGCAACGGCCATTACTCCGCGGCCAAGCACGGCATGGTCGGAATCACGAATGCCCTGGCCCTGGAAGTCGGGGAATTCGGCATCCGCGTCAACTCGATCCACCCCTACTCGATCGACACCCCGATGATCGAGCGCGACGCGATGACCGAGATCTTCACCAGGCATCCGGATTACCTGCACAGCTTCGCTCCCATGCCCCTCAAGCCGCCGAGCCAGCTTGCCGCCGGCCTGGCCGACCCCGGCTTCATGACACCTGAAGACGTCTCAGATGTGGTCGCGTGGCTCGCCAGTGACGGGTCCAGATACATCTCCGGTTCGCAGCTCGCCATCGACCGAGGAGTGATGAAGTACTAGCTGCGACAGCCTATCTCGGCGCTTCTCACGTGGTCTGACCGTGAATCATCAGTGAAAAGACCAGGTTTGTCCACAAAACGTGCCACTGAGCGGACGTCTCTACAGCAGATCGACCCGCAGGCCTCCTAGCATCGCGAGCATGCTTTCCGATCCTCTCGCAGGCGCAATCGCCGAGGCCGAAGAACTGATCGCAGCGGCACCACACATCGAGAATGACGCTGATCTTCTTGAAGGTCTTCAGTATCTGGCCGGCGGCATCGCCAGCTGCACGCACGTCGCCTTCAACCAGCACCCGGACCACCCGTTCCTGCTCTCGGGCACTGGGCCCTTCACCAAGATGGGGCTCGACAACCCGGACACGCTCTACTTCGGCACCAAGATGGAAGGGGGCCGCGAATACGTCGTCACCGGCCGCCGGGGGACGACCACCGACCTCAGCTTCCAGTACCTCGCCGGCGCGTACACGGCAGACAATGTGCCCGAAAGCGAGGTGGCCTTCGACGACCGCGAACTCGACATCGACCCCGACGGCAGTTTCGAATGGCGATTCGAGCCCGAAAGGTCCGGACAGTTGGTGATCCGCGAGGTGTACAACGACTGGTCCCAACGGCGAGGATCGCTGGCGGTACACCGATCGGACACCGTGGGCACGGCCCCGCCGCAACCGACGCGCGAAGACGTGCAGAAGCAATTCGATAGCGCCGCAGACGAACTCATCAACAGAGTGCGGACCTGGCTTCAGTTCCCGAAGTGGTTCTATCTCAACCTCCCGGTCAACACCCTGGTGGCGCCACGCTCCACGCCCGGCGGATTGACCACGCAATACTCCTCTGCCGGCCACTACGACATCAGCAAGGACCAGGCGCTAGTCATCTCCCTGCCGGCCAATGATGCTCCCTACCAAGGCTTTCAGCTGGGCAGCCTGTGGTACATCTCGTTGGACTACATCAATCACCAGACATCGCTGAACGGCGCTCAGACACAGGTCGATCCAGACGGCATGATTCGCATCGTCGTCGCCGACCAGAACCCCGGGATCACGAACTGGGTCGAGACATTGGGCCATACCCGTGGATATCTACAGTTCCGATGGCAGCGATTGGAACGGGAGATGACTGCGGTCGACGGTCCGAACGTCGAGGTGGTCGACGTCGCCGCAGTTCCCGACGCGCTGCCCTTCTACGAGAGCAATAAGATCTCCGACAGCGACTGGCGAGCTCGAATCGCGCTGCGTCAAAGCCAAATCGGCGAGAGAATGTTGGGCTGAACTGATGACCGGCCTGCTGAGCGACGCCGTCGTCGTAATCACCGGCGTGGGCCCGGGACTGGGCACCACGCTCGCGCGTCGATGTGCCAACGAGGGTGCCACCCTGGTTCTGGTTGCGCGGACCGCCGCCCGCATCAAGGAGTTGGCAGACGACATCGGTTCCGCGGGGGGACGGGCATTGGCCGTGCCCACCGACATCACCGTCGAGGCCGACGTCGCCAACCTGGTCGAGACTGCAATGGCCGCGTACGGGAAAGTCGACGGCTTGGTGAACAACGCGTTCATGTATCCGTCGATGAAGCCGTTTTCCGGTACCGCCTTCTCCCACATCAGGGATTCCCTCGAGCTGACCGTTCTGGGCGCGTTACGGACCACCCAGGCGTTCACACCCGCGCTCTCGCAGTCGCGCGGTTCGATAGTCAATCTGAGCTCGATGGTCATTCGGCATTCCGATCCGACGTACGGTCCGTACAAGCTGGCGAAGTCGGCGCTGCTGGCGATGTCTCAGTCACTGGCCAGCGAGCTGGGACCTTTGGGGATTCGAGTCAATTCGGTTGCTCCCGGATACATCTGGGGCCAGGTCCTTCAGGACTACTTCGCACAGCAGGCCCACGACGCCGGGTGCTCGATCGACGACGTCTACAACGCCGCGGCAGCGGGGTCCGACCTGAAGCGGTTGGTGACCGAAGACGACGTCGCCTCGGCGATCCTCTTCTTGATCAGCAGTATGGCCGGCGGTATCACGGGCCAAACCCTCGATGTGAACTGTGGGGAGTACAAGTCATGACAACGAGAACCGACGTCGGCACGGTCGACGACCTCTGCACCGAAGCGATCGTGAAGGCCGGACACGACGACTTCGGCAGCGATGAGGACAATTTTCGCGGCGCCCTGGAGGTCCTACTCGACTCCTATTGCAGAGAAGCAGATTTCACTCACCTGGGCGCCACCATGACGCGGTATTATCTCCTCGGCGGGCTGGTTGCGAGACTGCTCAGCGAAGCCGCCTGGAAGCGTTATCCGACTTCGGCGGACGTCGCGATCGAGCGTCCAATATTCGTCACCGGCTTACCCCGGACCGGCACCACGGCACTGCACCGATTGCTCGGCGCCGACCCCGCCCACCAGGGGCTTGAACTCTGGCTCGCAGAGAACCCGCAACCCCGTCCTGCCCGTGACGAGTGGGAGTCCTACCCCGAGTATTGCCGGTTACGTGCGTACTACGCGAAGGCACACCAGGACAATCCCGATTTCTTGGGACTGCACTACATCGCCGAAGACGTACTCGAAGAATGCTGGCAGTTGCTCCGCCAATCCGTCCATTCGGTGTCCTACGAGTCCTTGGCACATATCCCCAGTTATGCACAGTGGCTGCAGAAACAGGATTGGACGCCTTCCTATCGAAGGCACCGGCGCAATCTCCAGCTGATCGGCCTCAACGACGTCGGGAAACGCTGGGTGCTCAAGAACCCCAGTCACTTGTTCTCACTGGACGCCATACTCACGGTGTACCCGGACGCACTGATCGTGCAGTGCCACCGCCCACCAGAGACCCTGCTCGCGTCGATGTGTTCGCTCGCAGAACACGCCACCGAGGGTTGGTCGAACACCTTCGTCGGCGCGCAGATCGGCAAGGACGTCCTAGAGACATGGGCATTGGGAGTCGAGAGATTCGACAAGGCCCGCGCCTCTTACAACCCTGAGCAGTTCTGCGACGTCGACTACTTCGAGTTCGTGGCGGACCCCGTCGCGACCGCCTACAACGTGTATCGACACTTCGGACTGCCGCTGACGGATGACGCTGAGCTCGCCATCCAACAAGCCGCTGCCGAAAGCAAAGAAGGCCCGGGAGCGCCCAGACATCGTTATTCCCTGGCTGACTACGGATTGACCCCAGAAGCGGTCAGGGCACGGTTCCCGGCAGCCAGTGACAGCAAGCGATGAATGGCGGCAACAACGAATCCCGTCCTGGCGCGCGCTACATCAGTCACCATCGACAACGGCCGGTCGACGCTTCAGCCGACGACGCCGGTAAGCACGTAGCCCACGCTACTCAGGGGCCACTCAACCTGCGTCACCAGCCGTACTGATGCTGTCACCCTTGGACATCGCCCGTACGTCCATCCCGCCCAGCGAATCCTTGCCAACTTCGGCGTTGTGCGCATGCGCGAAGTGGTGGAGCCCGAAGACGGCGTCCATACCGTTGCGAAGACCCATTTGGTCTTCACACTGGTTAACTGCTCGTTTGGTAAGGGCGAGGCCGAATCTGGGCATTGCCGCGATCCGTTCCGCCATACGGAAAGTCGCGTCGCGAAGTTCCGTCCGGGGTACGACGCGATTGACCATACCGACCTCGTAAGCTCTTTGAGCGCTGAATCTTTCGCCAGTGAACAGCATCTCCTTCGCGAATCGGGGACCCACGATCCATGGGTGGGCGAAGTACTCGACTCCGGGAATGCCCATGCGCACCACGGGATCCGAAAAGAACGCATCGTCGCTGGCGACGATGGCGTCACACACCCAAGCCAGCATGAGCCCGCCCGCGATGCACGCGCCCTGCACCATGGCAATGGTCGGTTTGGGGATCTCGCGCCAGCGGCGGCACATTCCGAGGTAGACCTCCATCTCGCGGGCGTAGCGGAGATCGCCGCCCACCTTGTCGACGTGGTCCCACCACAGCACGGCCTTGTTGCGATAGGTGACGTGATGGTCGCGGTCGGGAGTTCCGATGTCGTGACCGGCGCTGAAGTGGTCGCCACTGCCAGCTAGCACGATCACTGACACGTCGTCATCGGCAACGGCGCGTTCGAAGGCTCCGTCCAATGCGTAGGTCATCACGGAATTCTGCGCGTTGCGATAACGGGGCCGATTCATCATCACGAACGCGATGCCGTCTATCACTTCGTAAGTTACGACGTCGCCATCGAGTGTCGTCATTTTCAACCTTCCGTCGCAAGCAGTCGTCTCAACCACCAATGTGCGCCGCGCGAGGACTGCAGACCGACGAACCGTTCACTCAACGGGAGTCGACCAGGTCACATGCCGTTGTCAGAGCGGGTCGAAAGACGAGATACGCCAAGCTCCGTCGACCTTCGTGAGACCTACTTTCACGCTGCTCTCGGACCGTGCCGGTGCGGTCCTGTCACGGCTGGTCGTCTCTTGATTCATGAATACCAGCACCTGAGCCGACTCGGGCCGTACGTCGATGGCGGCCGCCCTGAGCACTGACGCGGTGGCATGGATTTCCTTGTCCTTCGCTGCGGGCACCACGAATTGATCGGCGAATTGGCTGTAATAGGTCAAGAACTCGCCCGTGAGGTAAGACCGCGCAGTCGCGAGGTCCTGGTTCAACGTCGCTGGCGCATAGGACAACAGTGCGACCGATCCCTTCGAGGCGGCCTCGATCGCTGCCGTCGCACCGGAGTCCGCGCGGTCGACGCGGTAGACGTCGAAGTACAGAGCAGCCGTGACACACGCTGCCGCCACTAGCGTGCAAGTGACGGCAATCGAGCGCCATCGGCGTGCCAACCGCCGCATCGACCGCCGGACGTTCGACGGATTGGCTCCGCAGCCACCCTGATCGTCAATGGCGTCGCCATCGTCAACGGCGTCGCCCTCGAGCTCGACATCAGTCGTACCCGCGCTCATGGAATGAAATCCACCTTCGACATCTTGATCTGCGCACCTTCTCTGAGCATCGTGACGCTCAGGCGCCAGCTGCGCGGTTGTTGGTCTGCACCGGCCGAGCTGCTGATGGTGGTGGCGGCGGTGACGAGTACCACCGCTGAGTCCGGAGACATCGACTCAACGGCGGAGGCTCGCGCCGTAGCCTTCGTCACGGACTTGGAGTCTTGAGCCGCCTTGACGAAATCATCTGTGGCAGACTGAAAGTCGTCTCGAAACTGACCGGTCGAGTTCGCGACGATCTGTTTGACGTTCTCCTCGGCATTGGCGCCGTCGATCGACATCAAGGTGACGACGGCCTGTGCGGCTGCTGCAGCGAACTCTGCCCGGCGTTGATCCTCACGCCCAACCTGTTGATGGAACCACGCCATGTATCCGCTTGCCGCCAAGAGCGCGATGATCGCCAACACCGCGAGGAAGCCCGCCACCGTCTCCGCAGCCGGACGCCGCAGAAGTCTTGACCGATACGACGGCCGACGAGTGTCCGCGGGCTGCGAATCCGTGGGCTCCGATTCGGATTCGGCATTCTCGTCGCGGTCGGCTGACGCACCCTGGCCCAGGCTTGCACGCCGCCGGAACTCTCGTGCACGGGCACGCGCGTTCGCGGCCTGTCTCTGCGCGGCAATCGCCTCGGCTTCGGCCTGATCCAGGCTCGCCAACTCATCGTCATCGTCGTGGAGTGCAAAAGTCGCGGTCGCTGCGGGAGAATCCTTGCTTGGCATTGAATCTCACCTCCATCCAGATTCGGATCACGGCAAGATGTCAGCCGTCGTGATCGTGACCACCGCCACACGCTAATGCGGGTCTATTCCGAGCTGCAGCACTGCTCCCACCCAGCGGGCAGGGGCTCTTCGTTCGATTCGGTGACGGCGGAGCAACCGATCGTCGTCTGCCTTCGATCACACGTCGCCGCGAAGCCATCGACTCGTGTCGTCTTTCGTCACACACGTCAGGAAGAGGCCGTCCGGAGCTTGCGCGACGAAGGTCTCCGATCCAGTGCATGACGAGTTCTCGTCGCGGACGCCCGCCAACGGCGGTGAACGAAAGTATCGAGGCCCATACCTACGGGGCGATCCACAGAACACCAACCGGCCCGATGATGTCGTGCCGAAGACGAAATAGGCCGTGTCGGAACACGAGGCGCCGAGTACCACGCCCCCCGTGATGCCGCCGACGCATGTCGGCTCGTTGCACTCGTCAGGGGCGGCACTCGCTACTGCGGGTGCGAACAGCACAGCCATGAGCAATCCGATCGCAACCGTCGTGAACGCGCGCACGCACGAGACTGCGACATGCCTATCGCACTCCGCAATCATGGTGCCCACTAGGCGGGAGCCCGCGTGTCAAAACGCTTGGAACATTGCAAAGTGGACCCCCATCCGGGGTTCCGCCCCTTGCGAGTCGCGAGTCTGCAGAGGAGCTGGCCATGCGAATGCCACCAGCGTGGCTATCGGTGAGTGCGTGTGCCGCCGCAGCGGTGGTGATGAGTGCGAATGGCTCGGTTGCGACTGCTTCACCCGCCTGGGGCCTCAATGGCACCTTCGTCGCGACGTCCAACGGTGAATGGGCGAAGACCAACGACATCTATCACGACGAGGTCAGCGTCCGCAGCACGTGGTCGATCTCCACGACATGCAGTTACCCAAGCGAATGCACCGGCACCGTGGACAGCGACAGCGGCTGGAGCGCGCCGATCTACAAGAAGAGTGGCGTCTGGTACGTCAAGCGGACTGCGGATGGTTGGCAACCGTGCGGAGACGGCACCGCGGGACCCGGCCTGCAGGTGTTCCTCTTCTATCCCTCTAACGCCGATGGAAGCGCCGCCGACCCAACGTCATCCACACTGGTTGGCCAGGACTCGACCACCGGAGTCAGCGGCTCGTGTGGCAGCAGCAAGGTCTTGTACATCACGATGCCGTTCAAGCTCGTCAAGACCGACTGATCGGCACGGGTCCTCAAGGGTCGCAACACCTTCCAGGCGGCAGATCACGACGCTCAGGTCGGGAACATGTCCTTCCAGGTGGGGTTAGCGCCATGCGGAGCGAGATCGCCTTGTAGATAGACCTTGCCATCCGGGGTCGCGTACCGCCCAGTGGTCGGATCATAGGTGGCAAACGCGACCGACGGTCCCGTCGGCTCTCGGCCTGTGAAGGCGCCCGGTACCACGCCCGGCGTAGCAGCTTCGGGGCTGGGTGGTGGGCTCGGTGCCGGGCTCGGAACGACGACCCCGGGATCCTGTTCGGGCGCTGGCGCAGGCGCAGCCGGCGGTAGTTCGGCCGGTGCCGGTGCCACGCCGGGATCGAGTGCAGACGGTGGTGCCACGCCGGGAGGAAGCGGCGTGCCCTCCGGGGGGCCGTAGATCCTCGCGTCGTGATCGGCTCGGGCATCCGGGGGCAACCCGGCGGCGAGCAGACTGGGATCGATGGGGTACGGCCCCAGGACGTGCTGGCGCATCGCCAAGGGCTGATAGGGCTGGTCACTGTTGCAGATTTCGACGGTAGGCGCGCGCTTGCCCGGTTTGTCCATGCACGGGTAATTGCGCGCTCCGCGGACCCCGATCGGGGAGTCCTGCGGGAGTTTGCAATACAGCCCGTCGGGAGTGTCGATGTCGCTGGTGTCCGCCGGTGAGCGCCATTGCGACGGCGGCAAGAATCCAACCGTGCACGCCGGCGGATCACCCATGTTGACCGTGAAGTCGCCCAGCGCCATGCCAGTTGGGTTGTTCCTGGGCGCACCGTAGGACTGCGTGGATGCCACCACCGGCGGGAGCAATACCAGCAGTTGCTCTAGCGAGGGTCGGTAGGTCACTGCGATTTGACCCAGGCTGGTCAAGTTGGCGAGTAGGACTGGCAGCGTGGGTTTCACCTGGTTCATGAAACGGGCGGCTTCGTCGGCGGCGCCCGGCCCCGCCGCCAGCAAAGTGCGCACCTGCGAATCGTTCTGAGCGAGCTGCTCGGTGATTCCGGCGACGCCGTGCGACCATTTTCGGATCGCGTCGATCGATTCGGCCTGCCCGTCGAGCAGTGGCGCGCTGTCGTCGATCAGCTTACGAATTCGATCGGCGTTGGCATTCCCGTCAGCGATCAGCCTGGACGAGGAATCCAGCAGCGATCCCATGTCGTACCCAGATCCGTTGAAGCCCTTGAAGGTTTCATCCAACAGCGGAGCAATCTTGTCCTTCGGGATGCTGCCGATGAATGCGCTGAGTTGATCAAGCATCGGCCCCACCGCTTGAGGGATCGACGTATTGGACACCGGGATGACCGATCCGTCGTGCAGGAAGGGCCCCGACTCGTTTAGTGGCTGGAGGTCGACGTACTGCTCCCCAACTGCCGAGACACTCAACACCGCGGCATGCGAATCTGCGGGAACTTTCGGTGAAGTATCAAGGGACAGAGTAGCTTCCGCTCCCTCTCGGGTCGGGCGGACCTCGGTGACCTTGCCAATCTGTACGCCGCGATAGGTGACGTTCGAGAACTGGTAGAGCCCACCGGTCCCGGCGAGCTTCAGCGTCACCGTCATTCGTCCGATGCCCAGCAACGTGGGTGCCTGTAAGTAGACAAGGACCATGACGGTAATGCCGATGATGGAGGCAACGGTGAACAAGCCTAGTTGGATGCGAACGAAGCGGGTGAGCACTAGTTGCCGCCTCCGTTCACGGCCACCGGTTCGGCGGGTTGTCCAGCTGCTGGTGCCCCGTCGACTAGCTGCGGTATCGGGGCCACCGCTGCTGGCGGCGTCACCGGCATGTTCAGCGGATCCTTCGTGTAGGTGGCGTACCACGGGTCGCCTGGCGCGGGAATGAGCGGGTCGCCCTCCACTCCCCAACGCGTCCCGAGGAAAAGGCCTCGCCTCAGGCGTGGAACGGTGAAGTCGAACGTGATGAATTCGTTGAGGTAATCGCCGCGGATAGCCCGGTCGATGAAGTTCTGCGGGTACGGATAGAACGGCGCATACGACAGCACGGTACCCAGATTCGGCCCGACGTCGGCAAGCGCTCGCACCGTCGGCTCCAAATTTCGCAGGTTGGTGACCAGGTCGTCCTGGGTCGCATTGATCAGCCTCGTGGCGGTATCACTGAAGTCACCGAACTTCTGCAATGCGGTCGTGATGCGCGGGCGCTCCTTGATCAGAACATCCAGCGCAGGAGGGATCTTTTGCAGGGCGCTGGTGATCACGTCGCTCTGTCCTGCGAACGTCCCGGCCAGTCTGTTGACCGCGTCGATGGTGCCATTGATGTCGTCTCGCTGGTCGGCGAGCATTCCGACGAAGTCGTCGAGCCTGACGAGCAAATCCCTGATCTTGTCCTCGCGACCACTGAGTGCCGCATTGAATTCAGCGACCAAATCACCGATCTTGCCAAGGCCGCCGCCATTGACGAGCACGGACAGCGACGACAGCGTCTGTTCTGTCGACGGATACGTCGAGCTGCGATCGAGCCCAAGCCTCGCCCCAGGGGCCAACCGGCCCGTCGGCTGTTCTCCCAGCGGCGGGTCGAGAGCGATGTGCATGGATCCGAGCAGACTGGTCTGCCCAACCGTGGCAACGGCGTTGGCGGGAAGGACCACGTCTGGCTTGACCGAGATCTCCACGTCGGCATGCCAACCCCGCACGGTCAATCGAGACACGCTGCCGACGATCACGTCGCCAAGCATCACCGGCGAATTCGCTTCCAAAGTCCCGACATTGGCGAGTTCGACGTGATAGAGGGTTGCGTCATGGCCACGACCAACGGTGCCAGGTAGCGGAAGCGAATTGAGCCCGTGAAAAGCGCAGCCCGTGAGGCTCAACGCCAAACAAGAGGCAATCGCCAACCAGCGGGTGAGCGCTTGTGAGGTCGTCATGGAGTTCCTCCAGGTGCCGGCGGTACGGGAACCAAGGGAACCTCGGCGGGTAGCAGCATGTCCTTCCAGCTATGTGGTGACGGATCGGAAGCAGCCGGCGGCGGGGGCACGCCAGGAGGAATCGGCGCCCCTGGGAATAATGCGGGCGACGGTGTCGCCGGAAATCCGTTGGGGGCGTAAGCACCAGGTGGACCCGGCAACGCGCCGAACCCTGGGGGCGGCGGGACGTCATTGGCACCGGTATAGGCCGATACCGCCGGAGGCTCGGTGACCGGTTGCGGACGCCCGCCCGCGCCCCCAGGCGCGAGGTTGGGGTCGGTATACACCAGGTTCTCCGGACTGGGCGCCTTCCGTAGGTAGGCGTTGAAGGGAATCGGGAGGTAGTTGAAGTTGAGCAGCGATAGGGCCGGACCGAGGTACTGCGCGCAAAGCTTCGAGGTTTCTGCCGACGTGGCGTTCTTGACCGCCGCGATTGCCGTGCAGACGACGGCCACCGGATCGGCGAAGTTCGCGAGCGCGAACGCACCGACCGCGGTTCCGGTGTCAGGGCTGTAGATGTTGTAACCGTTGGCGATTGCGTTGGGCATTACGTGGAGCACGTTTTCCAGCTTCAGCCTGTTGTCGACGAGATTCTGGGTCACGTTGCTCAGTCTTTGGAGTTGCTCGGCCGTTTGGTCCCTCGTACCAGCGATGAACCGTTGCACGTCACCCACCACCGACGACAGGTTCGTCAGGGCCGCATCGAGATCGGAACGATTTCCGTCGACGACGCTCGTCAGGCTGGCGAGATGGTCCTGGAACTCGACGATCTGGGTGTTGCTGTCGCGCAGTGCCGAGACGAACACTTGCAGACTCTGGATGATCTTGACGATGTCGCCGCTACCGTCGGCCAGAATTCTTCCCATGCCGGACAATTCGCCGATCGCCTGGCGAAGCTTGTCACCGTTTCCGCCCATCGCGGCAGCGGCACTGTCAACGAACCGGCTCAGCGAGGTCCCGGACGCGCCGTCGATCGGACCCAGATCGGTGGTCAACCGCATCAACTGGTCCTTCACCTGATCCCATTCGACAGGTACGGCGGTGCGGTTGGCGGGAATCTCAGCGCCGTTGGCCATCGTCGGTCCGGTGCCTTCATACGCTGGTGTCAGTTGCACGTACCGCGCGGCAACCAGGTTCTGCGCCATGATGATCGCCTTCGCATCGGCCGGGATCTCGATCCCATGCTCGACCTCGACCGTCACCCTAGCCTGCCCGCCGGCCGGTTCGATGCTGGAGATGGAGCCGACCTTCACTCCTGCGACGCGAACCTCGTCGCCCGGATAGATCGCGGTCGCGGAAGTGAAGTACGCGGTGATGGTGGTGGGGCGAAACACGTTGAGCCGCACGATCACTGCGGCCCCGATGACGGCGAGCACCAAGAGCGCGACCAGAGTGGTTCGACTAAGCCGCGTCCTGTGACGCGCGATCATCGGCTTCCTCCCGGAATACCATTGTGCGGCCATGGGAATTCGGCACGTGGGCCAGCATTGTCGGGCGGTTGCCCCGCGTTGGTACCGCGGCGGAAGCCGAACGCGTAATCAAGGAATGGTTGCAACGTCTGCGACGGGATGAGGTTGCCTACGAATGCGTTGTAGTACCAGCCGTTGTTAACCGATTCCCCCTGTGTCACCTGATATTTGGCCAGGCCAGCCAATGCCTTGGCGATGTTGTCGCGGTTCTTCTCCAGCAGCGCGGTCACCGAGTTGAGCTTCTGCAGAGTGGGGGCGAGTTCTTGCTCGTTGTCCCTGATGAGACCGGACAGCTGTTGTGACAGCGCCGCGGTATTCGCCAACAGGCTCACGATCGTATACCGACGTTGATCGAGTACGTCAGTCAACGCGTTGGCGTCCAGCAGCAGCGTGTTTACCTGCTGACTCCGCTGAGAAAGAATGCCGGTCACGTCTGCAGCGCTCTTCAGCAGATTGGCCAGAGACTCGTTGCGGCTGTTCATCGTTTGAGATAGCCGGGCGAGGCCATCGAATGTTGGGCCAAGCTGCGGCGCCATGCGGTCGATCGTGTCCGAAAGGGTGTCCAGAGAATGCGTGAGGGCTTCGGTATCCGTGCCCGCGGTATTGTTGGTGAAATCGGTGACGACGTCGGTCAACGAATACGGCGACGAGGTTCGAGTCAGCGGGATGGTATCCGCGGTATGCATGGCGCCCGATCCAGCAGGCTCCAGTGTCAGCATTCGGGCGCCAAGCACCGTGCCAGTCCTGATGTGAGCAGTAGTCTCCGCGCCGAGCCGCACCCTGCTGTCGAGGTTGAAGGTGACGAGCGCCTTGCCGTGGCTGAGCGAAACCTCGGTGACGGTGCCCTTGGTGACTCCGGAGACCTTTACGTCGTTGCCCATGGCCAGTCCGCCCGCCTCGGCGAACAGTGCCCGGTACTTGATGGACGTGGCCCATGACCACAGCGTTTGTGGCTGCAACCCGACGGCGATGACCAGAACGATCAGCACGATCCCGATGAGGCCGCTGCGAATGAGTTGCGATCCGCGATATTTCAGCATCAGGGCTCTCCGCAGCGTCCGGTGTTTTGCATTATCCATGGGAAGTACGCGGTGCGCCCTTGCAGGTCGGTCACCCGGACGTTCATGCCACAGAGATACTGATTGATGAAACTGCCGTAGGCGCCGAGCCGCACCAGCTTGCGATAATTCGCAGGCGCCTTCTGCAACGTCAGGTCGAAGCGCGCCATGTCGTCCTCGTTGGCGAGCAACGGTGCCAGGCGGGTGAGCTGATCGACCGTTCCCGACAACGGCGGTCGCGCCTGCGTCAATAGGCTTGCCAGGGACGCGGTTCCGTTGTCCAGGGCAGTGATCGCATCGCCGATCGGAGCGCGCTGTTGCGCCAGTCCAGTGATGAGTTGTTGAAGCTTGTCAACCGCCCCGGAGAATTTGTCGCCGTCCTTGGCCACGGTGGCGACCACGGTCTTCAAGTTGTCGATCAACTGTTGCACGGTCTGCCCGTTGTCTGCGATCGATTGCGTAAACGAGTTCGTGTGGGCCAGTAGAGATTCCACCGTGCCGCCCTGACCCTGCAGGATCTGTATCAACGAGTTGGTCAAGGCGTTGACGTTTTGCGGGTTGAGGCCTTGGATGACCGGCTTGAGTCCACCCAGGAGAAGGTCGAGGTCCAGTGCAGGCTCGGTTCTGTCGGCGCCGATCTGCGACCCGGGCGGTTGAATGGTGGTCGATCCCGGACTGTCGAGCAACTCGAGATAGCGGTTGCCCACCAGGTCCAAGTAGCGAACCGCCACTTTTGTTGCGACGGTAAGGACGATGTCGCGATCCGCGTCGAAGTCCACCACAACCGAGTTATCGGGTTGAAGCGCAACGTTGTTTACCGTCCCGACTCGTATCCCCGCGACCCGTACGGAGTCACCGGCCTTGAGGCTGGACGCGTCGGTGAATACCGCTGAATATCTATCGGTCGAGCCGGTGCGGTACTGCGCCATGATGGCGAACAGCGCCGCCGTCAGCAGCAGCATCGTGACGCCGAAGACGCCGAACTTGACAGCGGTGAGACTGCGGTGCCCCGTCATCCCGGCTGTCCTATCTGGGCGCTGTTGCGTGGTGGCCCGTCGATCGGGCCGAACAGCGCCTGCTTGAGCGCATCAGAGTTCAACAGGATTCCCTGGTTTCCATACTGTGCAGGGTTGGCATCGATGTCGGTGACCACGAAGGGGGGCCGTTGACCGAAGCCCACGTTGGGCAGATCCATGCATTGCGGTCCACCCGTTGCCGCAACCTTCGGCAGATTGCCTGGATAGCGGTAGCGTTCGGTGCCCAGGAGGAACGAGTCCAGCAGCATGACGCCAGGCAAGGGCTGCGGCGGCCCCGTCGCCAATGGCTCCAATCCCTCTAGCGCACAGGTAAGTGCAGGGTTGTACTGGTTGGTGAGGTTCGTCGTCGGCACGAGCAGGCGCATCACGTTGATGATGGGTTCACTGTTGGCGCCGATCACCTCGTTGCCGGTGTCGGCCAACCCGATTGAGCTGATCAGCAGTCTGTCGAGATCAGTTTGGCGCTCAACGATGGTGTCGCTCAGTCGCGTCGTGTTCTGAATGGTGCGCATCAAGTCGGGCGCTGCGTCGGCGTACGCATCGATCACCTGCGGGACGGTCGCAATCTCGTGGCGCAGTGTCGGAAGGCTAGGGTTGAGCTTGGCCAAGAGGTCGTCGAGATCGACCATGGTTTGGCCGAGCTTGTCCCCTCGCCCATCGAAGGCTTGTGCCAGCGCACCAAGTGTTTCGTTGAGTTTCTCAGGTTGGATCTGCGAGAGCACCGTAACCAGCTGCTGGAATACGGTATTGATCTCAACCGTGACGTGGTTCGCATTGAGCACCTGCCCTGCGTACATCGTCTGTTCCGACGGTTTCGGCGGAGGGATCAGCTGTACGTACTTGGAGCCAAAGACGGTGGTGGAGGCGACCTGTACGAGTGTGTTGGCCGGAATGAGTTGTAGGTCAGCGGGATTCATGGCGAGTTTGATGGCGGCCTGCCCGTCGGGCAGCGGGTCGATGGACTCGACTCTGCCGACTTCGGCACCGTGAAGTTTGACCTTGGCTTCGGGATTCATGACGAGGCCGACCCGCGGCGCGATCACGGTCACCGACGCCGTGTTGGTGACTCCGCCGCGAAACAGAACGACAGCCCCGGCAACCACGGCAGCGACGACCAGTACGGAAACCAGTCCCGCCAAGATGCGTACTGCGTCACGCGACATCAAATGCCCACTTATCCGGAAAGATTGAAATTGCCGTTGGAGCCGTACACCGCCAACGAGACCAGCAGCGTGATCGATACGACGACGATCAAAGAGGTGCGAACGGCGTTGCCCACCGCCACGCCCACGCCAGCGGGTCCACCGCTTGCGAAGAAACCGTAGTAGGTGTGCACGAGGAGGATGGCCAGGGCCATCAGCAGTGCCTGCAGGAAGGACCAGAGGAGGTCGATCGGGTTGAGAAACGTGTCGAAGTAGTGGTCGTACAAGCCATCTGATTGTCCGAGCAACACGACAGTAGTGAATTGACTAGCGAGGAAGGACAGGATCACTGCTATCGAGTACAGCGGTGTTATCGCCAACATGCCCGCGACGATGCGAGTGCTGACCAAGTATTCGACGGCTCGGATGCCCATCGATTCCAACGCGTCGATCTCTTCGTTGATCCGCATGGCACCCAATTGCGCCGTGACACCGGCGCCGAAGGTGGCGGCCAGTCCGATGCCTGCGACGATCGGGGCCGAAATCCGTACGTTGATGAACGCCGCGAGGAAGCCGGTGAGAGCCTCGATGCCAATGTTTCCAAGCGAGCTGTATCCCTGAATCGCCAGAACCCCGCCGGTGGCCACGGTCAAGAATCCAACGATCACGACAGTTCCGCCGATCATTGCGAGCGTGCCCGCGCCCATGCTGATCTCGGCCACCAGTCGGACGGTCTCGCGCCGATAGTGGGCGGCGGCGTAGGGCACGCCCGCCAGCGCTCGGCCGTAGAAGAGAACATGATCGCCAACGCCGCCGATTACTTTCGCTGGCCGCTGCAAGGCCCGAGACACGTGCGGGTGCGTCGACCGAACGGCGACGGTGGACGATGTCATTTGGCCGTCACCTGGATTCCGATTGCGGTGACGACCACGTTGACAACGAACAACGCCATGAAGGCGTAGACGACAGTCTCGTTGACTGCATTGCCGACCGCCTTGGCGCCACCGCCTGAAATGGTGAGGCCGCGGTAGCAGGCAACCAGACCGGCGATCAAGCCAAACAACGCCGCCTTCACGCAGGAGATGATGACCTCCGGCACGCCGGTCAGCAGGGTGATACCAGCGGCGAAGGCGCCAGGATTCACGTCCTGGACGAAAACCGAGAACAAGTAACCGCCGAGAATGCCGATGATCACGACGAGACTGTTGAGCAGCAACGCGACCAGACCAGACGCCAGCATGCGCGGGGTGACCAAGCGCTGAACTGGATTGATGCCCAATACCTCCATGGCATCGATTTCTTCGCGGATCGTCCGCGAGCCGAGGTCGGCACACATCGCCGTCGCTCCGGCGCCGGCAACGATCAGGACCGTCACCAATGGACCGACCTGCGTCACTGCGCCGAATGCGGCGCCTGCTCCAGACAAATCGGCAGCACCGAGTTCGCGCAACAAGATGTTCAAGGTGAACGACACCAAGACCGTGAACGGAATTGCGACCAGCAAAGTAGGGGCCATTGACACTCGCGCGACGAACCAGGACTGCTCCAACAACTCACGCCCCTGAAAGGGGCGCTGCATCGCAAATCTGGTTGCGTCCAATGCCATTGAGAACAACCCGCCCACCGCCTCCATCGGGGCGGCGAGCTGTCGTTGCACCATGGACCCTCCATTCGTGGCCATTTCCTGGGCGTGGTGGTGACTCCGGTCACGTCTCGACCGGGAACACTCGCACCTACTCGCCCGACAGAGCACGAGGTGTCCCGCCCATCGGGAGAACTGGTTGGCGCAAGCCTTCGTCAGGTGAGCGCGACTTGGTATCGATCGCTCCCTGCGCCCACTGGGCGGAACGCTGCCCTCCGGCTCCACTGGACTCGTCGTAGCGTTGCACTTGGGTTGCCGAATTCGACGCATACGTCGAGTTCGTTTGAGCACAAGACCCATTCGAGATAGGAGCGCCGACACATGGCTGACAAGGCATCGGTGGCGATCGTCGGGTCCGGCAACATCAGCACTGACCTGCTTTACAAGCTGCTGCGCTCGGACTGGTTGGAGCCACGTTGGATGATTGGCATCGACCCGGAGAGTGAGGGCCTGGCCCGTGCGAGAAAGC